>ERZ779896.6-NODE-6-length-306620-cov-16.417314_pt1 | contig 306620 bp, 259 predicted proteins | sample MGYA00511067_ERZ779896 | MGnify/ENA primary metagenome ERZ779896 (study PRJEB29588, sample SAMEA2161597) | human gut metagenome | biome: human gut; feature: human-associated habitat; material: faeces | place: Denmark | collected 2008/2010 ... | reverse complement strand
GACTGACTAAAATTTATGCTTAATCTATGAATCCCTCAGGTTTTTACGTTGACCCCCTTTTTCCATTGACGGTAATTCTCATACAAATTGGCGCTTCTCCGTTTTTTAACAACTTGGTCTTCTTTATCCAGAAGAGGATTGAAAAGTAATTTCTCTGCATAGCCATAACTTTAATTTTTTGTTGTTCAAAATTAGTTTTAGAAGCTGTTGGTTATACTATGCAAAATGCAGTAAATCAAAGAATAAGACTCTTATTCGGAGGACTGAAAATTGGAGGATTTCAAGTCCTCCGATTTCACCCGTATTAGCTGCCCCAAAATGCAGTAATACACATATCGTACTTAAAAGAAAAAGCTCTGATAATGTTTGATTATCAGAGCTTTATTCAATTTTGCTTTTTGTTTGAGTGATCCGCTTGGGGCTCGAACCCAAGACCCCAACATTAAAAGTGTTGTGCTCTACCTGCTGAGCTAGCGAATCAATCCTTTGTTATTGCTATTCTTCCGAATTGCGAGTGCAAAGGTATGGTTTATTTTTGTATTTGCAAACATTTCTAGAACTTTTTTCTAAAAAAATACATTTTATCCATTTTTCATTCATTGCGATTAAAATTTCCATGTACTTCCGTCAACAGCTTCCCCCCCACACTATTTCACAATAATCTCTTCTATAGGTTGTTTCAACTCCTTATCCAATGGATACGACTGATATTTCACTTTATCAAAATCAATCTTCTTCATATTAATACAACGAATATTGTTATTATATGCCGTTTTATAATACACTTTCCTGTTTGTCAAATCAATAGCCGAAGTCCATTGTGTAGCACTGGGAATATCAGGTGCTTTTCCTGACGCATGTTCTATACCGACAGGAATATCAAAATTATTCAGAATATGAAAACTTTGTAATATAGCGTCATACGCTGTAGGGCACGCCGAAGCTGTTGCCTTATAAAACGCTACACGAACAAAACGGGATGGAGGAGTCACATCCCCCGGAATGCCATGGAATCCAGCACCTGCGCCAAAAGGGAAAATAGTCACCCCACCCCATTGCTGTGGAGTGACAGCCCCCGGATACAAATTTACATAATTATTCAAGTTAGTCACCTGCCATGGAAAATCGGGAGAATTGGTGAGTACTCCTACCCTGTTTTCATAAAAATGAGGAACACCATCCACAAACTCCAATACCACTTGATTTCCTTTAGCATCGCCAATGCGCCAATGTACCGTAGAACTTTTACCAGGTTTATCAAGAGACACCACCTTCACCCCTTCTATAGCTGCTTTCACTTCGTCTATAGTAGCAAACTGGGAAAGCATCCAGTTCACCACCTGCAAATCCGACAAAGTAGTTGCATTTTGAGCCTCATCATATTCTTCATACTTCCCATAATGAGGAAAATAAAACAATCCAGCCGAAAGTCCTACTTCATTCAGTCCTTCAGCCACAAAGTCTTTCTGAATGATAGCCAGTCCTACCATACCATATTTAGCCCGAAATCTCAAGCCATTTACACCCGTTGGAGTATAAGATACCAATTCTTGTCCTCTGGGAACAACAACATACTCACTCGGAAGGTAACTATTCCCCCACTCTATGGTACGTGCCTGCACATATCCACCATCTTCGGCCAGGAACGAAATACCGGTACATGCCGATCCGCTTGCAATGCCAGTCAGCAACAAGGCCAAAGCTATTAAAATCTTTTTCATAACCATTTTGAATCTATTTATGATATTAAGAACAAAACATCGGATATTTTGGTTCTTGTTTTACGCAACAAAGGCAATCAAAGCCGTCAAACAATGTTCCGACACTGATTGCCATACAAATAGACAAGAATGGAAAAACGAAAGGAGTGACAAGTTCTGAATTTGATTATATTTAAAGAAAAAGGAGATGAATCTAAAAGAAACTCATCTCCTTAACCCTAAATTATTTATTCAGTAAACAATTTACCACATCTTTTTCCCGTTCTTTAGGTTGTACGGTCAAGCTAACCACTGCACCCTCTTTCAGAGTAGCTTCTACAGTGGTTTGCCCTGTAGCATGCAATTTGAAATGCACATTCCAATCTTTTGGCCACGCAGGAAACAATAAAATCTTTCCATCGGCTTCCTGCAACAGCATTTCCTGCATACCTATCATGCCACTGCCTCCCCAGTTATGATCAGGCGTCCAGTCATAGCCTGGTCCCCAAAAAGCGGGAAAACGATGAGGGCCGTTTGCCATTTTCTCTAAGGTAAGTTGTGCAGCCTCCTCTGTCATTCCCAGACAGGCTGCCCAAATATTATCTTGCTTCCACCCGGTATGGGAACGGAATTTCTGGGCATCAGGATCATATAAATAGGTATTACGAGCTATTTCCAGACCTTCCCTGCCCACTCCGTAAATACGCCAGGGAAACACGGGATAAAGTTGAGGGGTTTCAATATTATTCACCCGTTCCCAAACCTGTGCCGGAGCAATCATTTCCTTCCCATCCACTATGCGCAAAGGAATCTCAGGAATACGTGCCAGCATATCCGGTTTACGCCTATAAGTTTGTAAAACAGAGCGCAGTGCAGCAATGGTTGAGGATGGATTGTAGGCCATCTTATAAGTTTCACAAGCCGATCCTGGATAAATCACTAGTTTACCGCTACCATCCAAATCCTTACGGCCACGTTGTAACGCAAGCTGACGATAATGTTCATCAAAGAAACTAAGCGAACTTTCTATTAAAGGAGTATAACAGCTGATATCCAAACTGTCATAACGTGCTGTTTCCAATATCATCTGACAGAACTCAAGAACGGTATCCCATTCGTATTCTAACCATGCATTATATTCCAAGCCTTTATCAAAACTCGCAGGACGCTTAAAACCATACTCTGCAGGGTTAGGAAGACCAAAGTTCTCCATTTGCTCAGTGAAACAAGCGCCAGCATGTCCCCAATAGGCACGAGTACGCGCTTCGGCTGTCGGCAACAAACGCAGATAAAAGTCAAATTGTGATTTCATCAAGTCAAAGTCACCGCTTTTCAACATAGGCCAATAAACCAAACGCTGATTCTGTGCAGTCATGGTTCCTCCTCCCCATTTCCGGAAATCAGGGGTGAATTCCATTATCTGATCCACATACATAGGATCAAAAGTAAACAGTCCCCCGTTAAACTTTGTAGGCCACTGGCTATAGGCGTTACATCCCAACATATAGCGGAACAGTGTATAGTTACGGATAGCATCTCCCGCTTCACCTTCCCCCTCAATAAAGCTACGTTTCCAAAAATCATTCCACCAACGACGGGTAGCCTGTTTGTCTTTGGATACATTTATTTCCTTCTCAGTACGGGCCAATGATGCTTCCCATGCAGGAACCGTACCTTGTTCCGTATTCAAGGCAATGTGCACAGATTGCTTATATACAGGTTTTTTACTTTTATACATCCATGCCAGATATTCAGTTCCCGCATAATGCCCACGACGTGTACCGGTATAAACCAGATTATCACCGGATAACCGACCGCCAAATATTAGATTTTTCAGAGGATTATATAATTGTTCCTTAACCTCATTCATACCTTGTTGGTCTACTACCACATCAAAAATAGTCCGATCAGGATTCCGATGAAAGAAAGTAAAATTATCTTCTTCCACACAGACAGAGTCACGCTTAGTCATCAATCCATCAGGAATGACCCATTTGTAAGAGCATTGCTGCCCTTCCCCTTTACGCACCGGACGATCTTCATAACGCCAGCTTTCAAAGTTTACACGCATAGAAGTCAGTTCCTTCGTCTTCACCTCAACATGTACCACAGGATGAAACACATCCACCCAAATAATAAGAGTAGCATTATCACTACTTACGCTGACATAACCATCATTAAGATGCAGAGTCTGCCGAAAAGAAGCCGTTCCGGCAAAAGGGTTCGGAGTGAGCCTCACACGAAACCGTCCCTGCTTCAACAGACAGTTATTCTCGTCAAAAGAACCGCTACGACTAAGGTAGAACAGAACATCATCATTCTCTACCCATACATTCATACCGATATCCCCACCTCCGCAAGGCATGGACTCCGAAGCATTCCGGCTTTGAGTATTCCAAACCAAATTGGCAGGCTGTCCCCACAGAAACTGCCCGCCAATAAATACTAATAATAAAAACGTAAAGATATTCTTCATTTTTTTCTGTTTTTACCAGTCATCGGAACGGAAAGACGACACAGGTAAATCTTCACCAAACAAATCTCCTTCCACATAATTTTCGAAACCATAACGAACTGCCACCGGATGAGGTACTCTTTCGCTCTTTACAAGCATTTTACTTCTCTGTATCCACGCTTTAGCAGGATAAAAAACCCGATCTTTGCCTGCAACCTGAAAGTTATATGATTCAAAACGGTCTTTACAATTTATCCACATCGGCGCCCGATCAAAACTGACTATTACCGTATCATTCTTTACTTCCATTCCTGCATAGTAAGGACTTTCGGCCGTAACACCTTTCATTCCGTAAGTTTTTACTAATGCCAAACGCCCCAGACGTTCTCCTGCTACCCTCTTTTTACCCGGATGAATCCCCGTTTTCATTCCTGCGTCCAACAATACAGCCATACCACTATTGCCCACCCGGTGTTCTACCATAGCTTGTTGTTCGCGAAGATAAGCAGAATTTATCACATTCTTGCCAGGCTCAGTAATAATTCCATAATCATAAGGTGCAATTTGACAATAATAGAAGGGAAATTCCCCTTGCTGCCATTCTTCGCGCCACCCGCGTATCAGTGCACTGAACATATCGGCATAAGTAGAAGCCCGGTTATAGTTATCTTCCCCCTGATACCAGATAACTCCACGCATGGCTAATCCGATGAGCGGATGAAGCATACCGTTATAGAGTACAGTCGGAGTACGGTTCTTTGACTTGATATCGGCTTCCGATTGGGGAATCTTTGCTTCGGGAAATGCCTTCAACCAATCCGGATGCATCCAGGCTTCACAGGCAGAGCCTCCCCAAGAAGCCACAATCAAACCCACAGGTATATTCAACTGCTGTTGTATCATCCGACCGAAGTAATAAGCAGTAGCACTAAATTCACGCACGGTTGCCGGAACAGCTTCCTGCCAGGTTCCTACCACATCTGTTTTCGGAGTAAAAGAGGAAGCCCGCTTTACGGTGAACAGGCGGAGTTGCGGATTACGGCTGTTCATCACATCTGTATTGCTATTCTCCACCGGCTGGTTTTTAAAACCTTTCATGGGCATTTCCATATTACTTTGACCGGAGCATAACCATAATTCCCCCATCAGGATATCACGTATTTCAGTCAACTTTCCATCATCAAAAGTAATCGTGTAAGGACCTCCGGCAGAGGGGGTGGATAAAGCAAGTTTCCACGCGCCTTTTGCATCGGCAGTAATTTTATAGGTTTGTTTATCCCAACTTGTTGTAATTTTCACCGATGCATTGGGAGTAGCTGTTCCCCATAAATTGGCACGAGTCTGCTGCTGCATCACCATGCCATCTGAAAAGAAAGCGGGCAATTTCACTTCCGCATTTGCCGACAGGCAAATCAACCATGCCCAAGCAATTCCCAGTAGTAGTTTCTTATTTTTCATATTATGTGTGATTACCATTATTCTTTAGTTTTAAAAAACTCGCAAGGTCCCATCCATCCGGCAGGCAACAAATCATCTCCGGGCAGACGGAATTTTGCATTCGTCCATATCCCCTCAAAAGGCGCTTTATCCAAATCAGCCCCACGGAGCGCATTCGCCCAAGTATTCACTACCTCCACTTCCAATACATTGGTTCCGTTACGAAGCGCATCGGTAATATCCACTTCATAGGGAGCTGTCCAAGCTGTACCGCATGCAATGCTGTTGACACGTACAGTCGCCACATTGGCCACTTTTCCCAAGCGAAGAATGATTCTTCCGTCCTGTTCATTCTTCCATCTGAATAACCCTCTGTAAGTAGCATGTCCGGCATAATATCTTATTTTTTCATCCTCTTCCTTACTCCAGTCAAATAATGCCGGACGAGTGACAGTCTTACGCACAGAGGGGAATGTTACTGTCCATTCCTTGATCAATATGGATACAGGTTCCCTTTCGGTCCGTTCCGGAGAAACTTCTGAATATTCTTTGGGGAATACTACAAATACAGATCCATTGGCAGGCAAAGACAAAGCGACTTCGGTACGACCGTTCGCTTCTTTCCATTGTGCTGGACGAGTTATGGTTCCTGTTACCGCATTCCACAATTCAGGCGTGCGTCCCGCAATGCGGAAAGAAGCATTGAATGTACGCAAACTGTCCACCTGATTGGCTACAAAATAAATCTCATACTCTTCCCCACTCCGATGAGTATATGCCACATCAGCAGGAAGAAGTACATCCCGTTCCACACCGAAAGAAGAAAAATCATCTTCCCGATAAGGCAATTTCGGAATAATGACACCTGCCACACGGAGTTCCTCTACTTTTGCCTGTGCCTCAGGAGACAACGGCAGGTTATCAGGATTCATAGGACGGGCTGTAGGAAGCACCAATACTTTATAAGAAGCTCCTCCCGGAAGTACCATTCTTCCATTCTCCGCTTTTGCCAAACGTAACAGAGCATCTTTGTTGAAAGAATCGTAGGCATAGCCACGCATCGGGTTCACCCAGTCTTCGGGATCGGCCATGTTTGCCGAATGGGTAACACCGACAGGACGCACACGGGTAGGTTGACCTTCATTAGCCAGCCGAATCCGTTCGCTTTCCACCCGTTCGGCTCCATAGATACCGGGAAGCATCGAAACTAACCGTTCGGGTAAAATGGAACGTCGTGGCATTTCTTCACCGGTAAAGACGGCGATATCAGCCACCGGATGACCGTATTGCAACAAAGTCTGGCAACGGGTGATGTAATCTACAAAAGATTTTCCTTCCTCCCACCAGGTCTGGTCGCGCTGGAAGAAGAGTCCGATGCCGTCCAATGTCATACCAGGTCGGTGGTTCATCCAGGGATTATGGGTATAGACATGAAAAAAGAGCTTATTAATACCCAGTGCATAGTTACGGTCCAGCAAAGGTTTCAGCATGGCAGGGTCTTCATCCCATACGCCACGAATTTCAGTAAAGCCTTCGGCCTGGATAATATTCTTTCCATAAATATGCGCACCGCTGATGGCATCCAGCATATCATTGGGTTTATCATGCGTAGGACTGTTCAACCAAAATTCCCCCATAGGCAAATCCACTTTCTGATAATGCATCAATCCGTCACTGACCATAGTAGGAGCTACGCACTCGGCAGAAAAACGACAATCATATTGACGGGCACAATCAGCCAATACGGTGTAGAACACATCAGTCACCAGTTCTCCGATGGTGGTACGGACATCCCGCAATATCTGCTCACTGCGAGCGGCGCTTTCCATCGGAATACCTGCCAGCAAAGGAAGATAAGGCATCAAATCATATCCACGACGTTTCTTAAATTCCGCCGCGAAGTTATCACTCCAGTTCTGACTGCCACACTCCCAACTGTCTACGTGCATATATTTCAACACACGGCGTGCCACGGCTTCATCCGTCTTTTTGAACATTTCCGCAAACCAGTTCGAGAACTGTTTCTGAACAGCCTTGGTACTGAACTTGTCGCATTCCAATCCTTTACCACCTCCGGCAGTAGCATTTACATGTCCGGTTGCCGTATGTCCCATGCGGAGAATACGCCATTTACCTTCGGGTAAACGGGCGGTCAGCCTGCCCTGATACAAAGGGAGATTGATCAATTCATCCGGCTGCACACATGCCGCATCAGGTATTTCCGTCGAAGTAGTAGCAGTAGCTACACGCCACACCAGTCCTGCTTTTCCCTCCCATTGATGAATACGTGGAGCCGTATGAAGGACTATATCATTGATTTTCAAATTCGGTTTCCATTTGGCTGCATCCAAATCTTCACTACCCGGTTCACTTCCCACGGGAGTCCACTCAAAACGGAAGTAACGGGCGGTAACAGGAGGGATAGCATGAGTGGACTGGAAATCCGTATTCTGCCATCCCTGCCGGGCAGGAACCAGTTGCTTCACTGTTTTGAATGTCCGTCCATCCTCACTGGCCAATACTTTCAGGCGATGTGCCTGGTAGTTATTTCCTCCCAAAATAATTTCCACATTACTGCAAGTCACAGGTTCTGCATATTCATACTGAATCCAACAAGGATAAGAGGAACGGAAAACTCCTTTTTCATCTCTGTTCACAGCTTTGGATTCATCTTTAATAACGGCCGATTTCAAATTGCCGAAAGTTACCTTCGGCTTCAATGAAGTATCCTCAGGCTGACGCTCCAATGGAATGGCGTAGGTAACGATATCTTCATAATAGCCATCCAGTGCTTCGGGCATGGGCAAAGTCAAATTACGAATATTCCCACCGTTCACTATAGTATCACTCCATACCACTTTTTGCATCGACTCTTCGGAAGTTATCCAAGGACCTCCCGCCAAGGCAAAGCCATCACAGATATGCATTCCCAACTGCATGCCTAGCCTATCAGCCTCTCTCATACTATGAGTGACCATACGCCACCATTCAGGGGTAAGCTGCTGGGCTTTTCCCTCGTATTGAGGTCCTTGCTCTACTCCCTTAATAGGCATCAGATAGGCCCCACCCAAACCTATACGATGCATGGCCTCCAAATCTGCAGTAATCCCTTCGGGAGTTACAGCGCCAAACATCCAATACCAGAAAGTCCAAGGACGAGCTTCCTGTACGGGTGAATTTACAAACTGTTGCCGTAAAGCGGATTGTGCTATCATCGGTTGGAATCCGGTTACCAGCAATATGGATACAAACAGATGTTTTATCTTCATAAGTTATTTATTCTATATTTAATAATAAACGAACAAAGTTGTAATTTGTACTCAATTTCTCAAATATAGAGAGTTCAAGTCAAATAAAAAAAGAAAAGGGAAGAATAAACAAAGTTTCTCTTCCCTTTACAATCTATTTTTTCACTGTTATTCAAATTTTAACGTGATACCTCCTCCATATTCTCCATCAGCCCAAAATGCTTGTGAAGACGGACCTATCAAATCTGTCGTATTCACTTTATTACGAACCGGAGGAATTACTTTCATCAGACTGATACCGGTAACAGGGAAAGTATAAAGCAAGCCGTCACGACCGTCGCGAGGCTGATAAACCCCTACATAATTCTGAGGAGTACGGTTACAAATACTTATCATTCCTTCCTGTGTTTCCAAAGTCATCCATTGCACATTAGCGAAGTACCCTTTAAATTCGGGATAAGTAAAACTTTCAGCAGGAATGGGATCATTATACTCATTTTCCCATACGCCCAACTGCGGGCCATGCAGACGGTTCTGCCATACACGGTAAGGGCCGTCACCTACCCAACGCTTGCTCAACACTTTATCTTCCGGATAATCAAACATCACCCCCATCAAATCCACAACACCACTAAAGTTGTATGTAAAGTCTATAGCAGCGGTACCGTCAGGGGAGATAGTCCATACAGCCTGATCAAAACATCCCAGTTTGTAGTTAGCGGTAACTACTACGTTATTGCCTTCTTCACGCACGCTAAAGCCCGTGAAACAACCAGCATCCTCAAATGTTGTATATTGGGTTTTCTTCTTTTCAGCCTCTTTGTCATCATGGTTGTAAAACTGGTCCATAGAACGGTCCGAACGCTTCGCAGCAATAAAACGAGGTCCATTTGTCAGGCTGATGGTACGGCTTCCAATCTTCACCCCTTTCAGTTGTCCGTCTTTCTGAGAGAAAGTAAATGTACGTCCTCCAGCATCAACCGTCAATGCATCGGCAGTTTCTTTATAAGAAGGCTTGTTTCCGGCAGAAACCTGTTGCAATCCGGCAATGTCTTCCAGTTTATAGCTCCATGTAAAAAGGTCATTCCCATTTTTATCCGTAACGGTCAGCAGTAGAGCATTGGCTCCCTTCATAGCCGCAGGAATAGTCAGTGTACCCACACCGTGAGCAGGAATGTCGGGACAGTTCACCTCTCCCTGTTTCATCACTTTCATTCCCCCCTTATCGGTCACAGAAGGCAATTGTACATATTTATAGGTGAAACGGCAAGTATTCGCATTCAAAAAATCGTACCGGTTCTCTATTCTCAGTTTGCCGTCAAACTGACTGTCAAGGCTATCAACCCTGATTTGAATAGGACACCACACCTGCTTGATGGTAAAATAACTTCCCTCTTTTTCGTGGTGCGGTCCTACAATACCATCAGCTCCATAATTGCCGCAGTTGTCAATGAATCCATTCATATCCACACGCTTCACGCCCTCGTCAGCCAGCACCCAAAGAAAACCTCCGGCACAACGAGGATGTTTACGCATCATTTCCCAATAATCATACAATCCTGCTCCATGGCCCCCATCATACAACCCGTGCAAGAATTCGGTCGGCATAAATATTTCTGGCAGACGCATATAGTTCTGGCTTTCTCCATAAGAACGATAGTGCATAGTTTCATATCCGCTGAAGTTGCCTTGCGGATGAAGCACCGGACGTTTCTGAGGATCATATTTATGAAATTCACCATCCAATTCAGTATTCCAGCCTTTTTCATTACCATTGCTCCACCAGATAATACACGGATGGTTTACATCACGGGTAATCATTTCTTTTACCAGCTTCTGCCCGTTGATAGTTTCGTGCTTGCCATGCCAGCCACTCAATTCATCCATTACATAAAGTCCCAAAGAGTCACAAGCTTCAAAGAATTCGGGATCAGCAGGATAATGACTTAGACGAACAGCATTCATGTTCATGCTTTTGATAAGCAATACATCTTCAATATTCTTTGCCTTGCTCAGTGTACGTCCGCTTTCAGGACGGAAGCTATGCCGGTTCACTCCTTTAATCATCACACGCTGACCATTGATATACAATCCGTCACTTTCACGTGTTTCAATCGTACGGAAACCAAATTTCTGATTTTCAACATGCAGGGTTTTACCGGCTTTATCAAGCAAAGTAAACGTAGCCTGATACATAGTCGGAGTTTCAGCTGTCCATAATTCAGGAGATTTTACAGTGAAATTAATCGAAGCATGATCGCTACCTGTACGGACATCCGAAGTATTTTCGGCCACTTTTTTCCCTTTAACATCTGTTATGACAGTATGTATCCTAGCACCTTCTACTGCCATATTCAGAAAACAATCAGCATAGAAATTCCCATCCGCCTTCGCATCTATTGCCAGACGATCGATATTTTGAGCTGGTTTCGCCACGATAAACACAGGACGGAAAATACCTCCAAAATTCCAATAATCAGCACGGCGTTCTGCCAAATTAACCCCTGCATTCGCACTTTCCTTGCTTACAGTTACTTCAAGTACATTCTTTTTTTTCGATCCGAAGAATACCCGGTCACTCACATTATAAATAAAGCGGTAAAAAGCTCCCTGATGCATGGAGCCAGCTTTACGACCATTTATCTTTACCTGCGTATCAGTCATAGAGCCTTCAAATACCAGCTCTATCTGTTTACCATTCCATTCGGCAGGCAACTCAAATTCATATTTATACAAACCTTGTTCATCAGCTACTCCTTCAGGAAAAGCCTTACCATAAAATTTCATGCCATACTGATAAGTACCGAATCCTTGCAGCTCCCAACAAGAAGGTACTCCGATTTTCGTCCATTTTCCGGAATTATTACCACCGGTACACATGAAATCCCATTGTACCATATCATCACAGCCACGTCCTGACAAGTATTGGCGTTCTGTTTTTACGGAAGATTGCGCCAACAAACCTGCCGATAAAGCAAGGAGTGATAAAAAAGTTGTTGTTCTTTTCATTTTGATATTTGATTTTTAATTTAATTCTATTTTTCCGACTGCTTCCCGAAAAGATGTGTCGCTCATTCACACCTTTTGCCATATGTCATTTAATAAGACTGAAACGTACCCGCAAAGTATGAGGTTTCTGCTTATCAATGGCATACTTCTTCAGCACTCCCGGACCACAACTACTGTTTCCTAAACCTAAAACCGCAGCATCCAGGCTGAGAATAATCTCCTTTCGTGGTTTCAAGTCACAATCATGAGTTGCTTTATAAATATCATCCACAGTATAATATAAGGCCGAAAATGAAAATGGCCGGTCTATGGCTGTCACACGGATACCTTTCCCTTCTTTATTGGTAAGGGTCACCTCTGTGACATCCTCGTGATTGCCACTGTCCTGAGGACGGGGGTAATGTGTATATTGACTGCTCACCTTGCTGCTCCATCTGCCTATCAGACAGGACGTCTTACGGTCGGGATAATTTTCCCACGGGCCACGACCGTACCAGGAAAGATTCTCGTATTCTTCTCCCAATACAAATGCACTACCCAGACGAGGCAATTCCGGCAATTCTCCTTGTGGCAGATAAGTCTGTTCCAAATCCACCGTTCCATCCACATATATTTTATAATGGGAAGAGACACGGATGCTACCTTTGGCATAACGATATTTCACAACCGATTTCCTCGATACGGTGCCATTCGTTTCCTGAGTTTCCGTTTCGGGAGTAATCACCTCTACTTGAGGAGCATCCAATCTCTGATTCTTCCAATCCTTGGCCAACCAGTTACCGAAACTTTTATCATTATCCGTCGGAGCACGGAAAGCCTGAAAATAACTATCTTTCCATAAATCCAAAACAGAAAACTTATTTTTACGTTTACCCGGTTGTACACCGTTAGCCACCGCCATCAAATGATCATTCAAGGCAAACTGTTCCTTTAAAATCTCATGCCCGGCTTTCGCCCATAAAGCATCTTCTTTCAATACTATACTTACATTCAATCGAACATCAGCCTGCTTATTAATCTTGACATCGGGCAAAGCCATCGTTCCCGTTTCACCGGGTGCCACCAATGGAAGCGCCAGTTCCCCTTGTTCCATCTTCTTCCCATTCTCTATCAAAGTCCACAGACAGCGATATCCTTCCAGACCAATGTGGTGATTGCGGTTCGTAACTCTTAATCCTTTGGGCAAAACATCTTGTTCTTTTACTAAAAGATCTTGTTCTTTTGGAAAAACCTGAAGATCTTTTTCCATTTCCAATTTAACCGGGGCATATACTTTCTTCACCTCCCAATATTTGGGCGTAGTTTCGCGGTCACTCATCACCACACCATTAAAACAAAAAGCCTTTAAATTAGGCTGATCACCAAAATCACCGCCATACGCCACCATCTGGCGGCCATCCGGCAATATCTTATAAATACCTTGATCCACCCAGTCCCATATAAAGCCGCCCAGCATACGTGAGTTACTATAAATCTCATCCCAATATTCCTTGAAATTACCTAAAGCATTTCCCATGCAATGTGCATATTCGCTGGTCATCACAGGACGGTTATCATTCGTGCGTTCCGCTATTTCCAACAGGCGTTCCCAACGTGCGTTCTCCGCCCGTTCCTTGTCTTCCCCTTCGGGAATGCCGGGATTCAGATACTCCTGTTTCACACGGGTATAGAAACGGCTGATTACATCCACCGTTTTCGGATCGGGTTCTCCGTTCACTCCCTGAGCTCCTTCATAGTGTACGGGACGTGTAGGATCAAAATCATGTAGCCAAGCCGAAATAGCAGCAAAATTAGGTCCGTAACCACTTTCATTTCCCATGCTCCACATCACTACCGAAGGATGATTTTTATCGCGTTCCGCCATACGTACCGCACGATCCAGAAAAGCGGCGTACCAATCGGGTGTACTGGCCAATGTTCCACGCAATCCGTGCTCTTCTATATCCGCCTCATCCATCACATACAGTCCCAAGCTGTCACACAGTTCGTACCAACGGCTCACATTGGGATAGTGACTGGTACGGACTGCATTCACATTGGCTTGTTTCATCAATAATATATCCTGCAACATTCTCTCCTCACTCATCACGCGTGCCGTATACGGATCGTGTTCATGACGGTTTACCCCACGAAAGCGGACAGAATTACCGTTAACCAACATTTGTCCGTCTTTTATTTCAATACAACGAAAACCTACCGGCTGTTCCACTTGCTCTATGGTCTGTCCGTTTACATTCTGTAAACGAAGCTCCAACTTATATAAATAAGGAGTTTCGGCTGTCCAACGTTGTGGAGATTTTATAACGGCGGACATACGTCCCATCTTACGTGGACCACGTTGCGGATACCATTCATTCATCCGTGCCGCCTTATGCTCCAAATCCAAGATATCTTCCACATTGCCAACCATATTCACTATTTCTCTTCCATCCGCATCCTTCAGCACTGCCTGCAACGTATAGCCTTTACCGTCCATTCCCTGATAAACGCTGAACTGCGGATCAATCAGCAGTCTGAAATCTTGATAATTCCCCTGAACAGCAGGGAGGGTACGCACTACATAGTCACGGATACGGATATCTGGAGTATGCACCAAATGAATACTGCGATGAATACCTCCAAAACGCCAAAAATCCTGATCTTCCAAATAAGATCCGTCACTATACCGATAAACCTCTAAAGCTATTTGGTTCTCTCCCGGTTTCAACCAACGGGTGATATTGAACTCACTAGGTTCCATACTTCCCTGGCTATACCCTATACGTTCACCGTTTATCCATACATAAAAAGCGCTCATCACTCCTTCAAAACGAAGAAAAGTCTGCCCATCCGCTTTCCACCCAGCCGGTAAAATAAAAGTACGCCGGTATTGTCCCACCGGATTACGTTCCTTGTAGGTGGTATACGAAGCTTTAGGCTCCCCCATTACCCGTGGAGGATCTATTTTAAACGGATATCCTGCCGATACATAAATAGGTGTTCCGTATCCGTTGATTTCCCAATTGGCAGGAACCGGAAAACTTTTCCAATCCTCGTCATTAAAGTCCGTACGGTAGAAATCCGCTATCCGTTCGGAAGGCACAGGAGTCCACCGGAATTTCCACATCCCGTCCAGACTCATCGAACAATCCCCCTTCTGCTTGGCAAAAGGCACAAAAGCAGCCCTTGCCGGTTCCCGATTAATCTGTAATACATGATGATTCTCCCAATCATGTATTTGTTGGGCCTGTAAGGATACCGCCATCCATCCGCACAGTAACAATCCATATATTCTCATATTTTTGCTCTTTCTTTTCAAATGAAGACGGACGAAATATGATTTTGTACCATATAAATTGTAAAAAGAAAACCCTTCTCTCCGATATCATCATCGAAAAGAAGGGCAAACTTAACATGGACAAAACAATTATCTAGGATTTTGAACTATATTCGGATTAGCATCAATTTCAGTTTGTGGAATAGGAAGTGCCACCCTAGGGTCTGAAGGAGTAATGACACGAGCATCTTCAGGCATAGTCAGATGCCAGCCTCCTGAACGGTCCACTGACTTGCCATTACGCATATAATCAAAGAAAGCATGACCTTCACCTACCAGTTCTTTACGTCTTTCTTTCAAAATGCGCTCCAAGCTGAGATCAGCAGATGTTACGGATTTCGCTGGATTGGCACGGGTAACTATCGCATTCAGATATGTCAATGCTTTTTCCGTATTGCCGATTTTAAAAGCAGCTTCCGCAGCATTCAAATAGACCTCGGATAAACGGAGAATACAAAGATCATTATCCTGTGGATTGACTGTAGAAACAGCATCGGTCACACTGCCCGATTTCCCCGGATATTTAATCAGATATTTCGGTTGACCTTTGGCAGCTACAGGCAATGTATCTGCAACTGCATTTTCCGGCAAATGAGGAAATACATGGCGCACATCTTCAGGGTCTTCATTCAGCAAATCCAAATAAGCCTTTGTCAGAATCAGGTTATTCCAATCTTTCACATTATCGGCATACACCATCGGCGCCCCTTCTCCTCCCGAACCGCCTGAAGGTTCAGACATCGTAAAATAGAATTCAAACAAAGACTCTGAGTTGAAGTCTTTTCCCCATACAGAAGGATATTCATCATGAGTAAAAAGCCGGTAAATTCCCCCATTGTCATTGATTACTTCTTCTGCACATTTCAATGCATTTTCATTGTCATTCATATACAGATACACCCGGGAAAGTAAAGCTTTCACACTCCAATAATTCATATAGGCATCATGTTTTTCTTTTGTCAGTCCTCCCAACGCATCGTTCAAGTCCTTTAGCACTTGTTCGTAACATTGTGCCACTGTGTTACGTTCCGGAGCATGATCCTCCAAGGTGGTCTGAATCTCAATAGGAACTCCCAAAGAAGCCCCATTATCCAAAGTATAAGGCATACCAAATAAACGGGTCAGATCAAATAAAGCCAGTCCTCTCATTGCCAGTGCCTCCGATTTAATCCGTGCCACTTCTTCCGGCTTGGCATTCTCCGCATTCCCCGCATCCAACTTTTCTATCAGACTGTTAGCCTGATGGATCACTTTATAGGGTTGGTTCCAGACAAGGGTTATATTAAAATTATCATCCGCCGTAACATCAAAGAAATAGTAAGGAGAAACCCTGCGGCCTGCTCCTTTATTAATACGTGCCTGCACATCTTCTCCACGACAATCAGCATAATAAAGATAATTATCACCATAATAACTATGTGCGGATGCTAATCGGTATATACCATTCAATGCCACCTGTGCATCATCTATATTTTTAATGGCATCATCACTAGGAACTGCCGTAGAAGGATCTGTATTCAGCCAATCAGCAGTACACGAAACAAACATCAATGATACAGCCGCAACAATCGATAAATATATTTTTTTCATTTCGTTCTAATTTAAAGGAAATTCATTAAAAAGAGACTTCTATTCCAAAACTGTAAGTACGCATAGGAGGTGTTTCACAAAATACTTCACCGGAAACAGGCACTTCCGGATCATACTGGTCCCACTTTGCCCACGTCAACAAGTTACTGCCTGAGAAATACAATCTTGCTTTACTGACACCCAGTTTGGTCAACCACTGATCTGGCAATGTAAAGCCCAAAGTCAAGTTCTTTACACGTAAATGATCCGTGCTATGTACATAACGGGATGAATTCTGCGGTCCTGCTGCTTGGCCAAGTACAAATCGGGGTACATCTGTCACATCACCCGGCTTTTGCCAACGATCCAATTCATAAATGGGCAAGTTATAGTTCTGCTCTTTTGCACCGTCGGTTTCATTATAAGTTCCGGTTTTGTCAAAAGAATATCCTCCTAAAGAATAAGTCAATGTCAATGCTAAATCAAACCATTTGTAATTCACGATATTGGTAAAACCTCCTGAAATTTTCGGATCCACAGACTTATAAGGAATTGCCTGTGCTGCAGAAGCGTCAGTAGTAACTGTTTTGTCATAATTGCCATTTGCATCCTGTGTATTCATATAGTACAAAGCTTTTCCTGTTTGAGGATCAACCCCCGCATATTCTTTCACATAGAAGGTAGAATACGGCAACCCCACTTTATGGATAAACCAGCTTCCCTCGATAGACTGTTCCAATTTACCATCCAATGATACAATCTTATTTTTATTGTGGGTCATATTCAAAACAGAAGTCCAATTAAAGTTGCTACCGGCAAAGTTTATGGTACGCAGTTCCAGTTCCCAACCTCTATTATTCAGTTGTCCCAAGTTCCCCAAATAATTTTGGAAACCGGTAGTGCTACTGATAGGACGATTGTAAAGCAAATCTTTCGTATCGCGATTATAATATTCCAAGCTGACAAAAATACGATTGATAAATGCCAGGTCGAGTCCCAAATTCAAGTTATAGTTCTTTTCCCATTTAAGGTTCGGGTTCGGTAATGCCGATTCATAAGATCCACCACCTCCCATATAATTCTGCCCGTAGGAATAAAGTCCCATATATCCGTAAAGAGCACCCGGTTGATTACCATTCACACCATACGAGGCACGTATCTTTAAATCACTCAGCACACTCTTTATAGATTGCATAAATTTTTCCGCACCTACATTCCACATACCGGATACAGACCAAAAATTCCCCCAACGGTTCTCGGGTGACAGGCGTGAACTGCCGTCACGACGAAAGCTACCAGCAATATAGTAACGGTCATCATAATCATAGTTGATACGGGATACATAAGAAATCATTCTTGAATCCTGAGTAGAAGACACAAAGCTGTTCAATGATGCTGCATTATCCGGTTCCACCAAATAATCTGAAGGAAGTTTGGATTTATCCCCCATTGCTTTGTCAGTCTGATAATTTTCAATTTCATAAGCTATCAATGCGTCCACATGGTGCAACTGTGCTATAGTCGTATTGTATCCCAATGAAGTGGAAGAAATCAATTTACTATATTCTATAAATCCCTTTGCCGTCTGTGCATCACTACCACTTTTAGCTCCGGCTCCACTCAACGGATTCCAATAACGGGAATCTTTCTGAATATTATAATCATAGCTAAGCGTTTCTTTTAATTTCAACCCTTTGATAATATCTATCGAAGCATAGCCTGTAGAAAACATACGTGTCATGCGGGTACGGTTATAATCTGTACGGATATCACGCAACGGATTCACATTGCTACTGGGATATGACCCTACATAATTCCCTTCAGCGTCACGTACCGGAAAAGACGGAGTGGTGTTCAAAGCCACACAAAGGAAAGGATTAATAGATGATCCACGCTCCTCATTCATTTCCTGATTCAATTGAGAGAACATCACATTGGCACCCACTTCCCCACGGGAACCTACCTTCTGGGTTACATTCAAACGCGCTGTATATCTATCTAGATTAGAATTTTCCACCAAACCCTCCTGACGGTTAAAACCCAATGAAGAATAGAACGTAGTCTTGTCATTACCTCCCGATACGGACGCTTCATAACTTTGATGATGTGCCGTACGCATTAATTCCTTTCTCCAGTCAGTATATCCCAGTTCCGGAATGGAGGCATAATCATTGATATGTAAATCAGCATACTCTGTGGGCGACGCCAATCCCGCCTCCGGATTCTTGGCTATCTCATCTTGCTGAAAGTTCATCAAACCTTCATAAATTAGCTCTCTACGCTGCTCCCCATTCAACGTTGGACGGAATTCCACAGCAGCATTAGAAAAGCCACCATCAATTTTTAATGTAGCCTTAGCACGTCCCTTTGTACCTTTTTTAGTGGTTATCAGAATCACACCGTTTGCCGCACGTGAACCATATAAAGAAGCCGCCGCCGCATCCTTTATGACTGTTATATTTTCAATATCCGAAGGGTTCAGCGTACTCATTATATTCGTTTTAGAATTATTCATGTAAGCGGCATCTGCCGAGCCACCACTCAAGCTTCCGGAAGTCACCGGTACTCCGTCAATGACAAACAAAGGTTCTTTCGATGCATTGAATGACCCCATACCGCGAATACGTATACTTTGATTAGCACCCGGCTGACCGGAATTTCCCGAAATGGACACACCCGGAGTCATACCCTGCAACTTCTGTTCTACCGATACAACCGGAACGTTCTTCAACAAGTCCCCCCGTAATGTATTTGCCGAACCGGTAAATGAGGATTTGGAAAAATTACCATAGCCTGTCACCACAACCTCGTCCAATCGTTGTGTATCCGGACGTAAAGATACATTCAGTACCCCATTGGCAGGTATCTTCGCCGTTAGTGTACTCATACCTAAAAACTCAATCACTAATGTTTTGTCTTTGTTGGGAACTTCCAGAGAGAAATTGCCATCTATATCTGTCACCACACCGATAGATGTACCGGGTATTTTGACAGTAGCTCCAATTAATGGTTCTTTATCCTCTGCTGAGAGAACACGTCCTTTCACTGTTCTATTCTGAGCTTGCACGTACAAACCGAATAAACAAGCCAAAATGAAAAAAACATACCTAGATTTATTCATGATTTATATTTATATAATTATATAATAATTTATCATGTTCCGGTCAAAAGATATGCCAACAACAATAACCGCCCGTCAAATCACTGTATATTAACTAAATAAGCAAACAGAACATCTGTAAAACTGTAGAATAAATCCACATGAATGTAGAATTTGTCCACACAAAAAAAGGGTGTGATACCACACCCTCTCATTTAATAATTATTTAAAATTAATTTTTAGTATATCCCGGATTCTGCTCCATATCAGGACTAAATGTAAACTGGTCTGTTGGAATCGGTAAAACACATTTATAATAATCCCAGTCTATTTCCTCCACGATACCCGGTAAATGATATCCTCCCTTACGAACAATGGTCTTTCCATTTCTCAACATATCAAAGAAACGATGCCCCTCACCTATCAATTCTTTACTTCTTTCTTCCAACACCCTATCCAATGTATATTCAGCCGCCGTTACTTCTTTTACAGGATTAGCACGCTGCACAATTGCATTCAGATAATTCAAACCCTTTACGGCAGATGCCCCACCTATTTTCACTCCGGCTTCCGCCGCATTCAAATAGACTTCAGACAAACGGAAAATAACATAATTATTTTCAAAAGATGGAGTCGTAGCATCTGTTCCCGGCCATTTTTTCAACCACCATACATCATTTTTATTATAAACATTCTTTTCCAGCAACAGACAGCGAATATCATCCGGATCACTCAATAACTCATCCACAAATTTCTGAGTAGCAAAAATCTCACGATACCCATTCCAATGCATTAGATATGCCAATGAACTTCGTCCTCCATTATCATCTGTACTATTAGCAATTTCAAATAATGATTCCGTACCAAACGTATTTTTCAGATCCCATGCCGGAATATATTCATCACGTGTATAAAGACGGTACATTCCATTTCCTTCCACTTCTTCAATCAAGTTGCTTGCCATTTGAAACGCCTTCTCGTTATCATCATGATACAGATAAATACGAGACAGCAATGCTCTTGCAGCATACGCATTCATCCGGCTGTTATTTTTAGAAGTACTCATTAAAGGTATAGCCTCCTCCAATGTATTGATTATGAACTCATAATCCTTTGCTACAGTGCTGCGTGGCGGATTTTCATCTAATGTAATTGCATGATCTACAATTGGAGCTCCCCAACCGGCCCCTTTATCCTTAGTATAAGGATAACCGAAACAACGGGTCAAGTCAAACTGGCAAAGTGCCATGATAGTCATCGCCTCACCTTTTAATTCCTTTAATCTTTGCTCTGAACCTTGCACTTTTCCATCATCAATCGCATTGATCACATTCCATGCATTACGGATAATATAAAAAGGACGTCCCCATAAATATCCGGCATTTAAGCTTGTAGAGCGATGATCATATAAATAACACCGGTTACAAGTTCTTCCGCTATTATAAGAACTCTGCATATCATCCCCTTTCATATCCCCATAAAAAAACATGGTTCCGCCATAATAGCCATAGCTGGACATCAAATCATACAATCCATTCACAGCATTATCTATATCCTGCTCTGTACTCAGTGCCAAATCCGTAGAAACGCTATCACCAGGATGAGTGGTTAAAAAATCATCCCCGCACGATACGGCCAATAAAGAAATCAAGCCTAATATAATTATATTTTTTTTCATAAACAGTTCGGTGTTAATTGATTAGAATTTAAGTTCAAGTCCAAATGCGAATGTTTTAAGAGGAGGAGTAAAATAACTTACAATTCCATTCAACTCCGGATCATATTGATCGTATGCAGCCCATGTCAACAAGTTGGTACCCGAAAAATAAATACGGGCAGAATTAATACCTATGGTTCTTAACCAAGACTGAGGAGCAGAAACGCCAACAATCAAACTTTTCAAGCGCAAATGATCTGTACTATGAATACCACGTGATGAGTTCCACCAGCCACCATACTCTTGTCCATACACATATCGGGGAACATCTGTTATATCTCCCGGCTGTTTCCAACGGCGGCGTAACTCTGTACTCTTATTGTATTGTGCCGTATAGCCGTCATCTTGCAAAGCATACATGGCACCATCGTAAGAATATCCACCTAAATGAAACGACAAATTAAAAGATAAATCAATAAACTTATAATTAAACGTATTCATCAATCCACCGGTTAATTTAGGATATATATCTTTCAACTCCACACGGTCGGCATCATTGGGATCATACACAATATTCCTGCTTCTATTGCCATTTTCGTCTTCTTTATTGTCATAATACATCGGGCGTCCGTCATTAGGATCCACTCCGGCATATTCTCTCAAATAAATTGTCGCATACGAACAGCCTTCCTTTCTGATATAATTTCCATCTATAAATTCCGGAAGATCCGCCAGTTTTACAATCTTATTTTTATTATGTGACAAGTTTAAAGAAGTTGTCCAACTAAAATCTTTGGTTTGAATATTACTTGAGCGTACTTCTATTTCAAAACCGGTATTTTTCATTTCACCCACATTCGTAAGAATACTGCCAAAACCACTAATAGAATTCAATTGCTTACTCATCAATAAATCCTTAGTCGTTCTGGTATACCAATCGAAAGTCAAATTAACCCGTCTGAACAGACTTAAATCAACCCCCAGATTCAATGCATAGTTCTTTTCCCAAGTCAAATCAGGATTAGCAATAGCATCTTCCCACGGAGCAGGTTTCCCATTATAAAATGCTCCGGTAGTATAAGTTCCATGATAACCATAATAACCGGTCGGCAGATTACCGTTCACACCATACGATGCTCTTAATTTCATATCCGACACAACATTCTCCCACGGTTTCATGAAGTTTTCCTGAGAGAGTCTCCATGAAGCGGAAACAGCCCAAAAGTTTCCCCAACGGGTATCAGGTGCCAATCGGGAAGAGCCATCACGACGGAAACTGAGACCTGCATAATATTTATCATTATATCCATAATTCAAGCTTCCCACATACGACACCATAGCATCTTCCTGCCTTGTATTAGTAAGATCAGCAGGTTTGGCACCATTATCCAACGACGGATTAAGTGTTTGCCCGTAAACCTGTTTCTCACCATACATATCCTCATAATCGTACTTCATAACCTCATACGCTAAGACCGCATTAATGTTATGTTTACCAAACGTTTTATTATATGCCAGATTCGTTTGTGAAGTATAACTCATTCTCTCAATCATCATCATCTGTCCGGATCCCTGTGTAGCTTCCCCATCTTTACCGTCAGGCGAGTAAAAGAAAAAGTCTTTATTTAAAGAATAGTCTACTGTAAAGATAGTAGATAACTTCAACCCATCCAAGATATGATAGGCAGCCTTGGCAGATGCCATTGTACGTGCCAGACGTGCATAATTTGAATCTACAGAATTCTCATACAGCGGGTTAATGCCTCCATTATTCTGGAAACCCGTATGATAGCTGCCATCCTCATTATAAATAGGTATAGAAGGGGTCAATTGATATTTTGAAGAATAAAGCGCACTGGCATAATACTGTCCCTCCGGCGTATGTTTATTACGAGTCCATGAAAAGGTAGCATTCATTCCATACTCAAATTTATTCCATTTACTGTTTGCATCAATACGACCGGTAAAACGTTCCATTCCTGAATTTATGCTTATACCTGTCTGATTGGTATATCCTAACGTACCAATAAAATTCGACTTTTCATTACCTCCGCTTACAGACAAACTATAGTCTTGCTGATGTCCTTTTTTCAATAAAGCATCTTCCCAATCAGCATATCCGTTGACCGGGCGTGCCGCATAATTGTCAATTTGTCCATCCGCATAAGCCTTTGCCTCGGCTTCCGAGTCCCCCTGATTCAAACGATAATTAACAAATCCCTCATAAATCAATTCCCTACGCTCTTCACCACCCATTATCGGACGATAATTGTAAGCAATATCCGTAATACCGTAAGTAGCCTGCATACTCACTCTCATTTTACCTTCCTTACCTTTTTTAGTAGTAATAAGGATTACACCGTTAGATCCTTTTGCTCCATATAATGAAGCAGAAGCGGCATCTTTCAATACGGTTATACTTTCAATATCCGCAGGATTTAATGTCTCGATCAAACCAAGTCCTCCCGCGCTGGCATTGGCACTTAGACCACTCATATCCCTAGACGCTACCGGCACACCGTCCAATACATAAAGAGGTTCTGTAGAAGCATTCATAGAAGCAATTCCACGCACCCGCACTGTAGCTTTAGAACCCGGCTGGGAAGAACTGGCTACTGAACTTAACCCCGGAATATTAGCCTCCATCATCTGTGCTACAGACACAACAGGCAATGACTCCAATTTATCCGTATTCAAAACAGAAGCAGACCCCGTATAAGTAGCCTTCTTAAAATCACCATAACCAGTCACTACCACTTCATCCATCAACTGAGAATCCTCCTTCAGCATCACTCTTATTTGCCCGTTAGCAGGCACTTTCACCTCCGCCGATTTCATACCGATGTAACTGATTACGATAATATCACCCTGTTTAGCATCAAGAGCGAAATTACCTTCAATATCGGTAATCATACCGGTATTGGTTCCCTTGATAATTACGGACGCCCCGATTAAAGGCATTCCGTTAGCATCCTGCACATTACCTGAAACATGTTTTTTCTGCTGTACGCTTTCCACACGATCTGAAACCGGAGAAGATAGTGCATGGTTTTCCACTGCGAGCACGGAGCTCAATCCTGTAATAGACATTGCCGAATAGGCAACTACAAACAAACATCTGCATTTGTCTGTAATTCGAGTGTGTGTGTCTTTATTCCTCATAAAATTGAGTATATTTATAAATACCATATATGAGTTCAGCTTATTCATACATATTCCAATCGTCATTCTGTCACCGAATAAGCCTAATCTTTCTCCGTATTATATTAAGGTTGTGACAAATATATAAATTAAAATCTATAAAAGAAACAAAATGAATATTTTTTTCTCCTCATATCGATAAATAAAAATACAACATTCATCCAAATAAAAAATGTGCCAAAAGTATTTACTACCTTTGGCACATACCCACCCGGCTGTTTGATATATCAATAAACTGCCGAAGCGATCACTTGTATAAACAAAATAAGGAACACCATTGCAATCGGATACACCGTAGCGTATGCAACACTCGGAATATTACTATCTACCATGGAATCGGCTGCCGCAAGACCGGGCGTACTGGTCATACCACCAGTGATGGTGCCCAGCAAATCCAACAAACTGATTTTAAAGACCAACCTGCCAACCACAACAGCAACCAGCATAGGCACAACAGTAATGGCCGCCCCCACTCCGAACAATAACAATCCGCTCTCCTGAAAAGTAGCCACCAGATTCTTACCGGCAGAAGTACCGACCTCAGCCAAAAACAGCAATAAGCCCAACTGACGTAACAACTGATTGGCAGGACCGGACATAGACCACAATATGGGTCCTGTCTTTCCCACGGCACTCAGCAACAATGCCACCATCAATACTCCTCCGGTCAATCCGGGTGAAAATGAAACGCTGTCTGAAAATGAAATATTTATTTTACCGAACAATACACCTAATACAATCCCCATAGCTATCGGGAAGAAATCAGTATCAGACAACTGTTTGGCATTATTCCCCAACAAACGAGCAACGCCTCTGAGTCCTTCCCGTTCACCGACCACCATCAACTTATCACCGAATTTCAAGGCCAAATCCGGAGAAGGTGACAAGTCTATGCCGCTTCGACGGATACGGGTTACCGTACAACCAAAGTTACGTTGTAAATTCAGATCTCCCAATTGCTTGTTTATCATATCTTTCTTTGTCAGCAATAAAGATTCAATCTCCTGTGTCTGGTCCAGAGGCAATTCGCCTTCCTCCCGTTCTCCAACCAATACGGCAAACTGATTCAGCGCTTCCTCACTTCCCACCGCCTGCACATAGTCCCCTTCCAGCAACATGGTATTCGCTTTAGGCATCAATATAGAATCCTCATGCTTTACCCGCGAAATAACGGCTCCCGTCATGGCACGCGCATTTATTTGCGCCAAAGTACGTCCGAATACCGCTTGATTGGTCACTCTGAAAATGCAAGTTGTCAGTTCCGGAAAACCGCTGCGCCGTTCCAGTTCCAACCTGCGCGCTTCTTTATCCAGATCCACCCGCATAATCTTGGGTAACAGCTTCACAAACAAAATCACCCCTATCACTCCAAACGGGTAAGCAATACCGTATGCAATGGAAGCCAACGGTGAATTTGTACTGTCTATAGCTACCGCCAGACCAGGCGTACTGGTCAATGCCCCTGCTATCAATCCCACCACACTGGGCGTATCAATGTCGAAAGCATACTTCAGTCCTACCGCCGTCAGACAGGCAGAGCAAATAATAAGCATAGTAATAAGAATCAGTGTCTTTCCTTTACTCCTGAAAGAATCAAAAAATCCGGGACCGGCCTGAATACCGATGGTAAAGATAAAGAGCACCAAACCGAAGTTCCCCAATTCTTTAGGAATGATCACACCGAAATGTCCGAAAAGCAAGGCAATGAAGATAACGGCCGACACATCCAGCGACAAGCCCTTTATCTTAATCCTCCCTAGCATAAAGCCCAACGCTACAATAAGAAAGAGCGAGAAATAAGAAGAATGCAGTAAATCAATTAACATATTTTTAAGAGGTTAGTTTCAGAGCACAAAGATAGTAAAAAATGCCAAATGCTGAAACCTTCCCCTTATGATTCCATTTTATATTTTCAGATCGCCCATTTAATGATACATATAGATTTCAGATCTCCTCTTTCGGTGGTCTGATAAAACATTCATTTAATATCAGAACTTCATTATATCCCAATACTTTAACCTTATGAGTATATAAACATTCCAACAAATCATCTTGGGTATTCTGAAAAGCAGTAAACGGTGCCCTATGGGAATGTTCAGGTATAGATATATTTAAGTAAATCCGATGTGATTTATAATCTACAATATTCAATTCCACCAATTTGTTCAATGTTTCATACAATTGTTTAAAAGCATCTCCTGCATTCCTCTCTATGTTCTTTTCCAAACAATATTTAAGTTCAACCAAGCAAACCCATCCCTTACTGCTTGCCCTACTGGAAACAAACATACATTCACACTGATCAGAACCTTTCAACACAGCCGGATTCTCCTCAAAATTCACTGCCCAATAAGTCGTTTTTCTTGGATTAATCAAATGAAAAGAAGCTATATCATCAGGATCTTCTTCCTTTATACATACTTTCCGTTTACCGGCTGTCGCTTGTGTATAATCCATGACATAGGCGTCACCTGTCATCTCATTATATCTTGTAAAAGCTTCAATCCTCATCACAATAATCCATTAAGGCAGCAAAGTCTGTCATGATATTCTTCATTATCCGATCAAAATAGTTATTGCGAATCAATCCTCTTTCATCTTGAATAGTATAGTTCGGATTCTCTTTATAAGGAAAAAATTTTCCATTTTTAATCTCCCATACAGAAACATCCTCCGGCTTGACAAACGAATCCTTCATCTTTTGTAATCCCTCCTCTTCTTCCGGTATATTTTCTTGTACCAAAGCCCCCAGCATGCAATTATTCAGTGCATAAAGCAGATAAGGGCTGTGGGTAGTCATCAGTAAATGATCCCGTCCGCTATTGATCATCTCCAACAGATCATAGATAAGATCTTTTTGAGTTTCGGGAAACAAATTCAACTCCGGCTCTTCCACTATAATGTTGGAGTAATGAGGATGAGAAATATTCTCTTCAAGTTCCAAAACGGTTTCCAACAAATTATCCAAAGAATCATTACCCGCTTTTTTCAAGGTCTTTGCTGTTCCTAATATCTTTTTGAACCCTGGAGAAAGCTTTACTTCTTTTACTGCCTGATTCAAGAATTCCTCATCCATAACAACATTCATTTGTTTGGAAAACATTTTAATATACTCCCTGGACAATGCCCCTTCTATTCTGTCTTTCTTTTCAAAAGAAATATCTTCCTGATGATCATATATCCAATGGGTTAAATAATATACATAAACATACAACGGCACAACCGACTGCAACCCGCTGGAAGCCTCCTCCAATCCTATTTCTTTTCCATCTTCCAGCACAATCATATCCTTTTGGGATGATTCGTCATAATAATACTTCAATTTCAGTTTCAGCAAATCGACAGCATTTTTCTTTTGGAACTTTTGATGAACTTCCAACCAGTCAAAAATAAAGCTTCTTGTATTATATTCAGGCATCTTCAATGACGCAATATTGGGTAACGTAACAGCATTTCTTTCAGCGGGTATATAAGCGACTTTGCCAATTTTGCACCTTTCAAACCCGTCTTTTAATTTAGCGAAGCACATATCTTTTGTATAACAAAAATCAATAGCATCACCCACAAAGAATATAGCATATCCTTCATTCAGATAGTTTTTCAATTTATGAAACTCTAGCAACTGTTTTTCCACAAAGCTCCAACTTACATAATCAGTGTTACGACGCATCAGTACATCCTTTTCCAACCATAGACAGAAACTGATAACCTTAGCTATTGTACTTTTCCCACTGCTTTGCGGACCAATCAGCATGTTCACTTTATTCAAAGTAAAATCAACATGCTCTATCGGACCTATCTTATCTATTATAAATTTTGGCATAAACTCTGTTCTGACGAATTCAAACTTTTTAAGAGAACAAAGATAAACTATTTATTCCTACCGGCAAATAAAAAAATACTTTATTGCACATCCAGCGCATCCAATGCCAGTCCCTCCATATCCGGTGCGGAAAGCACCACCTTATAATAGCCTGCATTGATATACGTACCCGTCGTTGTACTCAGCATACGCCACTTTCCGGGAGTTTCGGCAAAAGTCAGATTATCTTCCTTCAGTACCACCCCTTTGGAATCAATGAACTGCATACGCACCTTCATAGGCTTCCCTGTAACATTCATGTATTTAAAACGAAGAGCATAGACTTGTGCCAGACCGGTAGAAATGTTCCAAGTAATACTGCTTTGTGTACCTTTACCAAAGAAAACCCCGGTTTGTTTCTTAACCTCTTTCTTTATGAACTTACCTTTCAGCACAGCATCCTCCGCTTGATAAGTCACATTGGCACGTGCGTTTTTATCTTCAGGCAGTAATTCTTTGGGAGTCTTTTCCATCACCTCCTTGTCTTGTGCAGCCCAGCTGAAGCTATGGGCAGAAAAAGAGCGAACGGAATCCAAGTCGCCTTTACAAGCTATCGCAATGCCACAAATCAAAGCTTGCCCCGCTTTCACCTCCGGAAAATTAATCTTCAAGACTCCCCCTTTCACGATAGCATTCACCACCTTTTTGCAAGCGCCGTCATGACCCGCTTCAGCCCATACATCCAAGTCGTCCAGAAGTACTTTATCATTTACCGCTACATCAAAAATACGCAAGCCTTCACAATCCGTCTGTACGCCGTCTCCTGTACCATGCCAGGGTTCTGTAAAATAAAGTTCCACACGATACTCGCCATCCGGAACGGGAAAGCGGAAGTTCAGCTTATGGCGTCCGAAGCGGAAAGTCTGGAACAGTTCCCAGTCCCTAGTGCCATGAATGGGATCATTCGTGGTACGCTGGCTCGCCTGATAAGGGCTCAGCAACTGTACACTATCCGACGAATGAACAAACGATTCCGCCCACGAATGAGAATAACGGCTGTTATCCTGCGCCCAGACCTGACCATACGTATCGGTATAAGCGTCTCCTCCGCAATTCAAACGATAAAGATACGTATATCCCTCAGCTCCTTTCAACAAATCAGTTCCGTTCAACCGGTCGGCAGCAACAGGCACTATAGCAGAACCACGGTAAAGAGCCTCAAAATGAGGAGCTTTTTCCAGACCGTTCAGCACCAGCACATCTTCCGCTGCCGGTTTTCCTTTAAAGTACCCCACAGCACGAAGCACATTGTAACGGATATCGCGGTTTTCCCACATGAAATGAGTCCCCACCCCATGATTCAATTTCCGTCCCAAGTATTCAGCATCCACCGCATCATTGTACAGCAACACACTGTCACAATTGCTGTACGCCTCAATGGTAGCCCGTCTGCGGCCTGTTGCAAAACGGTCCTCCCATGTATGAGATGCCAGATAAACCATCGGATCTTCGGAAGCCGGCACATAGTTCGCGCGATACATATAATATACATCCAGCGGCTCCTCCCACGGAGTCACCAATCCTTTATAATTAAATGGTCCCACCTTATCTATCCGGCGATACGCTTCATCCGGCTGGCGGCGTCCCGGATTATCATGACTGCTGAATATCCATTGGAATTGTCCGCACACACTGTCCTTTGCCTGTTCCGCCAGTCGTATCTTGGTTTCCATCAGCTGGCACATACGCTCCTCGCTCCATACACCATTCACATCAAAAGCTGCCGGTTCCGTATGCAATCCGATGCTGCGCCATGCCCCATATTCACCGTTCAACAACTGATTCTTCTGTGACAATTCACGGCCATACTTATTCACATCACCACCATAAGTTCCACTCCAGTTCTGAATAACATTCCAATCTGTCCCATCACCACCATTACACGTAGTAATCACACGCATGGTACGGGCCGTAGGATCCATTTCCCGGATAATCTCACTACACTCCTCGGCAAACTCCTTAGGCAGCGTGCTTTCGTTCTGCAATCCCCACATCACCACACTGGGCGAGTTACGACGCTCTTTCACCCACTGGCGGAGTAGTTTCTTGAAATTCTCACGAAACTCCGGAGTATCATACCACACGTGGGCCGAAAACTGAGTCCACCACAAGACTCCTTCCTTGTCCCAATATTTCTGATAATCCAGGTGATGGGGCTGGTGAGCGTCACGGAAAGCGTTGAAGCCCGCCGCACGGATCTGTTTCACACGGGCTGCCACCTGCTCACGGCTGAAAGCATGGCTTTGTCCGAACTGATGTTCATATTCACACACTCCATTGATAAAGACAGGCTGTCCATTCAGATAGAACCGTCCGTCACCATCCTCCCGTTTCACCGGCCAACTGATGGTACGGATACCAAAGGGTGTACTAATCTCATCCGTAGTACTCTTACCACGCTTTATCATACTGGCCAGTTTATACAAATAAGGATTCTCCGTACTCCATAAAACAGGATTCTGCACTGGCGATTGTTGCTTCACCACCTTCCTTTCACCCGGCTGCAAAGTCACCTTCTCCGTCAGGCGGAACACCTGCTTGCCATCCGCATTACTGAATTTATTAACCACTTCCACCGTCTCAGCAGTCTTTCCGTAATTTTTCACCTCCGTTTCCACAAAGACAGTTCCCGCCTTATCATCATTCCAGATATGCACTCCGAAAGGCTCAATGCGGATCTCATCCGTAGCCTCCAGCACCACGGGACGGAAAATTCCCAAAGGCTGGGAACCTTCGCTGAATCCCCATTCCGAGGAACAGCCACCGCACACCCAAGGCATGTCGGCTATCATTTCAGGATGTTCCGCTTTCACTACCAGCTTATTCTCTCCCAGCTTCAACGCATCCGTCACATCCAATGTCAGCGTAGTACGCCCTACGGGATGACGGCCGAAATCCTTTCCATTCAACGTTATAGTGGCATACGTCCCCACTCCCTCAAAACGAAGAAAATAACGTTTTCCGAATGAAGAGTTGGAAATTAGAAACTGAGAATCATCCAATGTGAAGGTCTTTTCGTATATGGCAGTACCGTGCAAATTACCATGTGTCAGTTGGCGGTAGCCATAATAATCATCCCAGTTATGAGGAATATTTACTTCTATTGCCTTTTGAGCAAACAACCCTTTCAGATGAGTTGCTTCCGTCAGCCATGTTTTCCATCCTTTATCCAATTCCATCACCATCCGGCGATTCTTCACCTCCCGTTCCGGGAAATGCACTTGTGAACGTCCCATCGGTTTGCTGGTAGCAATGGCTATACCACGTTGTTCCGCGTCATTCACGGCACAATAGAAATGATACACCACCCCATTGTATTTCACCACATAACTCTTATGAGCGAACAATTCATCATAGTCTTTAGAAGGGATAATCAAATCCGCCCCTTTCCAATCCGTCCAATGTACTAGGTCATAACTGGCAGCAAATGTATTAAATGCCTTGTATTTGCGGCTCGGTTCAAAAGCCGAGAAATAGAACATGACATACACATCGCCCATTTTCTGGATATGCGCATCCCCCGTAATGGTTCCGTCCGCTTCGTGTGCAAAGACCGGATTGCCCGGATATCGTTTCCATTTCTTCATATCTTTGGACAAGGCGATACCCACCCGTTCCGCTTTCAAATCCGTTTCCGGATGCCGTCCTGCCGCGTTATAGAACATGACGAAAGGTGCGCCCAATGTTTTCTCCTTATCCCAATAGACCACACTCTTATATTGAGTCAGCTTTTCCCACCATTGCGCGTCTTTATCATGGATACTCATCACGGGCTGGTCCTGTGCCTGCCATTCATGGGCGGAACCCAAAGGCCGGTCTGTCCAGGCCAAACCAATATACAGCGGCTTGTTCACCGATTCATATCCGGTCCCTTCCCCACCCAGATAAGTCATCCAATGCTTGCCTTTATACGTCTGCAGGGCATAGCTTCCTCCCCACTCCATATCCGGCAATGCAGGGAAACCACCACGCTGGTTGCAATCCCAGAATCCGTCACGATAAGACAAGACACGCCCCAATGTACGCCATTCCAACAGATTATCACTTTCGGCTATCCATGTCTCGTATCCACGTCCGTCCAGTCCGCTCTTACCATTATAAACCACGTAGGTCATATACCACTTATCCCCTTCGCGGAACACGGTAGGGCAGTCTATTTTATGCTTGTTGTCGGCCGGAGCTACAGCCAGCCCATATTTATAAGGAGTCTTGGCTTCCTCATAAATCTGCTCCATGCGCGATTGCGGAACTTCACGTTGGGCGTATGTTCCCAATGACAACAGTGAAAATGCCAGTATCAATATCTTCTTCATAATTATCTTTTTATCTATTGGCAAGACGGACAAAAGAAGAAAATGTACCCATTCAGAGAACTTTTATCTCATTCTCTATTTTTACCATCACATAGCAGGGGTCAGCTCAACATTCAATCCCAAAGCAGAAGCAATACGATAAAAAGTAGAAACCTTAGGCTCTGTTTTTCCTGTTTCCACACGGGAAATATAAGACTTATTAGTCCCTATCTTTTCGGCAAGTTCCGCCTGTGTCATATTTGCTTTCTTCCTTGCCTCTTCAATTATTTGCCCGGTAAAGAAAGCATTCATTGAACAATATAACAATATGCCCTTTATCATAACAGAAGAAAATCCTATAGATATTACCTTGCCACTCTATTCTTAACTCATACAGACCCTCTTTAAGAAACTTCACATACTTTGCCGGTAGTCCATCTTGAGTCTTTAATAAGAGTAATCCATATAGGACTTTTTCTTGCGTACCTTTATCCAGAGCATCAAAAAAATCTTTAATAGTAGTTTTCGTATGCTATTATCTTTCTGCTCATACGACAAAAATAAAAAAAGTTTATCAGTTAAGCAACTTTTCCTTATAAAAATCTTAGAACTATGTACAAAAATAGCGTAAAATTCTCAAGATATACTTGAAAATTTTACGCTATACTACGATTCCAGCCTCTGGAACTACGGCTACTAATAGAACATCCAGTCCATCGTTTCCTCCGCACCGGCCAGTCCCGCATTACGCGGAGTTACCTGCGCGTCTGTAAATCCCAACACCATCGTATATCCTTTCGGCAGCAACAAGGTATGCTTTCCAGCCCCAAAATGATAAGCATGTACATTCGCCAGCGGCATACCCGCTATGCGTATGGCATTGGTCAGTTTCGGTTCCGCCTGACCGTAATCATTGGCAGAAGCGTCCGTTTCCAGTTTCGGAGCTTTCGCATACTTCTTCTGGTCATCACGAAAATAACCTACCAACAAGTTCACCGGAGCAGCTGCTTCAAACTCTATTGTCGTACCTTCCTTGCGCTGCACATCCCCGTTCATTCTATAAGCAGTCAGCCCTTCCAACTCGGCGGCCAACGCATCTACCTTGCCCGGCACATTGGAAAACAGGCTTGCACCCGTCGCCAGTTTCACCGGAGTCAGTCCGTTCAGAATCTTCACATTTGCGGCAGACAAAGGTTTTATCTCAGCTGCACTTTCCGTCACCTTACCTGCCGCCTTATCTTTCAGCAACTGCAAGTTCGCCTTGAAATTAGCCAGTTCATTTTCATAATGCACCAGCATCTCTTTCCAGGTCTTGTTCTTGCCACCGTCACCACCGATAGGAATACGGCGTTGCGCGGTCTGCATACTGTTGGCATAATAATAAGTACTATCCGTCAATGCCACCAGCTTGCGGTAATGATCCAGACTTTGTTCCATCAATGGAATAGCAGCATCCAATTCGTTCAGATCCTTTCCCCACTGATAGTTTAAGACACGCTGCGCAGCTTTCACTTTCAGGTTAAACGCGTATGCAAACTCACGATAGCAATGCATGTCATTCTGCAAACGTCCGAACTCCTCTTTATTACGAGTCACCGCTGCGGCAGCCTTGTCAATGGCCGCCACCGCCTTGTCACCGTGTTCCACCACCTGCGCCACAATATCCAACGGCAATTCGCCCACATGTGGCTGTTTTTTCCATTCTTTCTCCACATATTCTATCAGCTTCTCGCCCTCCGGCCCGCAACTCTCATAAAATCCCGGATAGATAGTATATTTATAAGGATTCACCAACTGACTCATAAACATACCCAGCAACAAAGTCTGCCGGTTCCCTTCCGTGATGCCGAAACGGCGGAGCAACTTCGGAGCAATCTCTCCACTCTGCTCGTATGCCTCCAGAATATCTCCGGCTTCGGCAGAAGTCGTACCATAATAATCACCCAACTGCTTGTCCCAATATTCCACTTCAGATGAACGGTCCCGATGACAGTTCCATGCATAGCGTCCCCAGGTTTTGTACCATATCCAGTCACGGTCCAGCTGATACTCCCGTTTGCCATCCGGCAACTTATCAGCCGTGTACGGCCAGTCCCAATAAGAAGCCTGCGGATACAGATGCAGGGCATTGGCTCCATGTACATTGTGCATGGCATTCACCGCTTTCTGTACAAAGTCGGGAGATCCCCAACGCCACGGTTCCAAGTTTGCCAGAATATGCACATTACTGATATGAATACTTCCCAAGGCACTCAGATCCGAATGTATCTTGGACCAAGGACCTCGCGGTTCGTAAGTAGTCAGTGACTCACCATTGTATTTATGCATAGTATAGAGGTTCTTGTATAACGGCAGCGCGGCATCCATCACCATCTTGCAGTCCGTATCGTGCGCACGCAGCAAGATGGGCGGCTCATCCGTACGCCCCAGTGCCTTCAACCCGTCCTTCACTCCCGGAATAATGGTTTTGGTAAACCACTCCACATCATCCTCATAGGTATCCATCGCTTCCCCCAAGCATACCAGCAAACCCACATTGGGATATTTTTCTATAAACGCGGCCACCGACTTACGTGTATAATCACTGATCAGCGGAGTAATAGGACGGTTACGATCCTGTGTTTTCAACCCGTAATGCTCGGCAAAAGGCTTGCTTAACAATATATTATAAAACATCTGGATCACAAAAATACCTCTCTTGTCCGCTTCGGCAGTCAGGAACGAGAACATTTCCTCATTTTTCTTGAAAGTTTCCTCATCCACTTCTACGGCAAAAGGATACTCTTCCAGCTTCACCAAGGAAGCAAACGGATGCCCGTTCCACAGATACAAAGAATTCATACGGTTTTCCACCAGCATATCCAGATATTTTATCCATTGTTCCTTATCATAAAACCAAGGGAAGCTCTCCGGCGTATAGGGATACTCATACACCCCTCTTCCGGGCAGGTATTCCATTTTCTGAATCCCTACACAACCTCCGCGAAGCACCATTTCGGGAGCATCCGTCAGTTGTGCCGGAAACTTCAAATCCTTGTATTGTCCTACATGATCTATCAATTCACGACAGCCGTAAATCACACCGTTTCCGTCGTTTCCTGTCACTGTAGTCATGTTTCCACGGGTAGAAATGGTAAATCCCTCCTTTTTCAGTCCGGCTGTATCAGCAGCCTGTTCCAGACGGATGCAGACCTCATCTTTATCTATACCGGCAGTATCCGACAACATAACAGACGAATACCCCGCATCTTCCAGCGCTTTTTTCAAATGTTCTCCAGCAAACAGCACCCGGTTCGACGCTTCCTGCGGCATCACAATATTCACATTGGGTTTCTCGCACCCCCATAACACGCACATACATGCGACAAGTGTTCCTAGCCTGATATTTTTCATTCTTTTCATATAAATTATTTACAGTTAGACGAAAAAAACAACAAGACGTACTCACAAGACCTCCGCCAATCGTCAAAAAGCGAGGAAAAAGCACAAGCTATCACAAAAAGAAATAAAACGATGAACAAATAAACTCATCCGGACTTTTAAAATTAACTCAGAGAATGCGCATTTAAACTGAGAAATATACAGTATCTAAATTTTAAAAATGAAAGAACAATGAAAGAAAAATCTAACCTGACCCTATTTATGGAACAACTTATCCGGTCGCTAAAAGAAGAAGAGCGTTTCAGTACCGCCCACATCTACCAAAGCACATTGAACGCCTTCATGCTCTTCTGCAAGACCGACACCATCCGGTTCAACCAGATGGAACGTTCATACCTGAAACAATTTGAGAACCATCTGCGTAACAAGGGATGCACCTGGAACACTGTTTCCACTTATATGCGTACCTTGCGAAGCATCTACAACAAAGCCGTGGACGATGGTCTGACAGAAGAAAAGCCCCGTCTTTTCCGTCACGTATATACTGGTGTAAAAGCCAATACCAAACGCGCCCTCGATGCCAAAGACATGAGCAAATTATTAAGTGCCTCCCTTCCACGCCCCTTGCCGCAAAGTATGGAAGAGAGCCGGGCATGGATTACCCTAATGTTCCTGTTACGCGGGATGCCCTTTGTGGATCTGGCACACCTGCGCAAAACAGACCTGCAAGATTCCGTTATCTCCTACCGCCGCCACAAAACAGGAACCCTGCTCACCGTAGAGATTCCTCCCGCTGCCATGAACCTTATCAAACGGTATCAAAATACAGATTCCAACTCCCCCTACCTGCTTCCCATTCTCAGTGGAAACCGGAAAAGCGAAGAAGAATATGCAGAATACCAACATGCCTTGCGGAAACTGAACTATGACCTGAAACAACTGGCGGTATACTGCGGAATCAAACTCAATGTCAGTTCCTACACCAGCCGCCACACTTGGGCCACTTTGGCTAAATACTGCCACTTTTCGGAACAATTGATTTGTGATGCCCTAGGGCACTCCTCCACAAAGGTGACCGAAACCTATTTGAAAAGTTTTAAAAACGATGAATTAGACAAAGCAAATAAAGTAATAATTAATCACATTAACATTTCTATATAATCAATTTTAAAACTTCACATTACATTATAAAACAGTAAATTACAAGACTGTTACTTTAGAAGTAACGGAACAGATTTTGGAAGCAAAAGTATACAAACTTTAGATACAGTGCAAGATTTCTACACTTTTTTTTCGTTTTTATTTCAAAAAATTTTTTTATTCCGCATATAGCCCTCCCTGCCCATACTCTGATCGTCAATATGAGTTAAGCTACATTCCCAGTCTTTTATCTTCTCTAACAGCCACTAAATCTTTATTTTACTGCTGTTTTCATGTTTTTTTCCCTCCCTCCTTCCCTTCCGTTACTTCTAAAGTAACAGAAAAAAAACAAAACAAAAATATTGACAATGCGACATTCTTACTTATTTATAATAGCAATCATGCTAGCAGTTATAACTCCGCGTATAGCCTCGGCTCAAAGTATCGCTGTAAAAAGCAATGTTCTTTATGACCTTACCGGCACTTTCAACCTGGGAGGAGAAATAAGGTGTGATGACACCCATTCATTCAATCTGAGCGTCAACTATAATCCCTGGAATCTGGGAGAAAACAAAAAAATGAAACATATTCTGATCCAGCCCGAATATCGTTGGTGGCTCAATGAAACATTCATAGGAAGTTTTTTCGGGGTGCAAGCCCATTTCGCCCAATACAATTTCGGTGGAACCACTCCTTTTACAACAGTAAAGAACAACCGTTATCAGGGTAATCTGATAGGTTGCGGCATTACCTATGGACACCAATGGTTGCTCAGCACATTCTGGAGTCTTGAAGCAAGCATATCTGTCGGATACGCCCATCTCACCTATGATAAATACGGTCCCGCCAAAGGAGACGCACTTATTAAGAAATCCCACTCCAACTATGTCGGACCTACCCAGCTAGGCATATCATTCATTTATTTCATTCAATAAATATAAAAGCAAATATACCCTATCAGTCATGAAACTCAAGACAAACATACTATTCAGTCTTTTATTATGCGGCACCTTTGCCACTGCACAAAACCTGAAACTTGATATCCTGCCTCCCTCCGTTACTCTCGGACAGGACTCTGCCATAGTGTCCATGAAAATGACTCTCAATGTTCCCCAGATGGACACCAAAAGCCATATCCGTCTCACCCCTGTCCTCACAGACGGAACCCACACTGCAGAATTACCTCAAATTCTGCTCAACGGAGAACGTGCACATCGGCTATACCGCCGCACCCTGGCGCTCAACAAACGAAGAGGCAAAGCGAATGTAACTCCCGTATTTACCGCTATCCCCTTGACAGACAGCGATCAGACTATCCACTACCGTGCTTCCCTCCCGGCAGCCGACTGGGTACAGTTCGCCACATTGAACCTCAAGAAAGAAGTCATCAACGGCAACGGAGAGAAAGTACAAAGTGAAAATATCCCTATTCCGGACAAAGCAACCCATATAGCAAAAGTAACAGATAATTTCGTTCCCCAACAGGACAGGAACCGGGAAGCTCCTATGGCAGCAGCCTCACCCTCTGCCCCCGTTGTTCCGGAACACCGTCCTGTTTCCCCTGCCCCGTCTGCACCATCTGCCAAACCATATTTCAAAGGAAGCTATGTATCTCCCGAAAGCGACGCAACCGATGAACGCAACCAGAAAGAGCTGAACTTCAGTCTGGACGAAGCGCGTGTCATAGCCGAAATCAATCCGCAGATGCTTTCGTTACGCGAGCTTTACACCGTAGCCATCAGCTACAAGAACATTCCGGAACAGTTCTACAAAATCATAGATATTAGTGTCAAGATATATCCGGCAAGCCCCGTTGCCAACCTCAACGCCGCTGCTGCCGCCATCGAACGGGGCAACACACAGGCAGCCGGCCGCTATCTGCAAATGGCTTCCCATGAAACGCTTGCCTACAAAAACTGCCGTGGCGCCTACGAACTGTTGTGCAACAACACCTACGAAGGCATCCGCCTGTTGAAAGCAGCCAAAGCCGAAGGCTCGGAAGAAGCCACCTATAACCTGAAAATATTCTTTGAATCCAATCAAACCAATATACAATAAAATATGAAAACCCGGTATATCCTTTCTTGTCTTCTGCTCGGCGGCACCCTTTCCGTTTCCGCACAGAAAATGGCTGTCAAAAGCAACCTGCTTTCCGCCGCCAACGGTGCGCTGAATGCCGGTGTGGAATATGCCTTCGGCTCCAAATCCACATTCGATTTGTCCGGCAGCATACGTCCGTGGAAACGCTCGGAAGGATATGTCAACAAATATTGGCTCATACAACCTGAATACCGCTACTGGACTTGCCAGAAATTCAACGGCAGTTTTTGGGGAGCCTATCTCAACGGAGCGCAGTTCAACGTAGGAGGGAAAAAGATGCCTTTCGGGCTCTTCCCCTGGCTGAAAGAGCACCGATATGCAGGCTGGCTGGCCGGTGGAGGCATAAGTTATGGATACCACATCATGCTCAACCGCCACTGGAATATAGAAGTTTCCGTCGGTGTAGGGTATGAATATATCGATTATAAGAAATATAAATGCCCTGACGTGTGTGCCGAATTACTGGAAAAAGGCCATTATCACTATTTCGGCCCCTCCAAAGCATCCCTGAGTATAGTTTACATATTTAACTAAAGAGCCATGAAATATTTATTCTATTTTATATCATTTATTTTTCCTACGCTTTGCTCATCAGCGCAGCCGGCAGAACGGGACAGTTCGATTTACATCGCCTCCTCCCAGCTCTACCGGATGGGAGAAAGTCTGGTAGTGTCCATGCAAGTAGACATTACCAGACAGATTCCCTCTAACGAATCAGTCATACTGGTTCCCCAGCTCAGCGACAGCCTGGACAACTTCATCCAGCTTCCCGCCATCTATGTGAACGGTCGTAAACAACATATTTTCTTCCAACGTGAAACCGGCCGGCAGGAAAAAGACTATGAAGAGTTACGCCGCCGCAATGACCGGAAACAAAGCGTACACTACTTACGCAGCATCCCCTTCACTCACTGGATGAAACATGCCTCCTTGCATCTCATCGAAAAAGAATGCGGATGCGGAGTCCCCCGCCATACAGACTCCACCTATCTGACCCGCCTGAATATGCTTCCCGATATCCATCCGCACGTAGCGTTTATCACTCCGCAGATGGAAGAAAGGAAATTGCGTGAAGAAAGCGGACGTGCCTATCTGGACTTCCCGCTCAACGAAACAATTATCTATCCCGAATACAGAAACAATCCGGCCGAACTGGCAAAGATAAAACGCAGTATCGACTTGATAAAAAACGATACCAATGTAGTCATTTCACATATTGACATTCATGGATACGCCTCTCCCGAAGGTCCCTACTCAAACAACGAGCGTCTGGCACGGGAACGGACCCAGACCCTGAAAGACTATGTATGCAGCCAATATTCTTTCAATGATACATTGTTTACCACCCATTACACCCCCGAAGACTGGGACGGATTTATCAAGTTGCTGACCGATACCGTTATTTCCCATCGCGAGGAACTGTTACATATTGCGGAGAGCAAAAACAGCCCCGATGAGAAAGAACGGAAAATACGGAAACGTTATCCCGAAGAGTTCCGTTTCATCCTGCAACACTGGTTCCCGGGTCTCCGTCATTCAGACTACACCATCCACTATGTGGTACGTCCGTTTACGGTAGAGCAGGCCAAGCAGGTTTTCGAAAGCAACCCCAAGAATCTGAGTATTGAAGAGATGTTCCGCATAGCCCAGACCTACCCTGCCGGCAGTCCGGAATACAATAAGATTTTCATGACGGCCGTTCTGCTTAATCCGGAACATCCCGTTGCCAATCTCAATGCAGCTTGCATCCTGCTCTCACAGGGAGATACAAAAGGCGCCTCACTCTATTTGGACAAAGCCGGTGAGACTCCCGAAAAGACCCTTTTGCAAGGTATCATGCAAATGCTGAATGGGAATTATACCGAAGCAGAAAACCTGCTGCGTAAAGCGAAAGAAGCAGGACTGCCCCAAGCAGATGAAAACCTGAAGATATTACATGAGATTTACTAATCACATTTTTTTACTAAAACATTTTTACATTATGAACAAAAAATTATTATTATCCTTCGCTCTTGCAGCTGCAATGGCAGGATGTATTAATGATGCAGATGTCCCCTCAGGAAATGGAGACAATCCGATTTCCGGAGCCAAAGGAGGCAACATGGAGATTTCATTTGTAGTCCCTAACTCTTCTAACGGCAGCCGTGCCGCTTCCGCCGAAGACTCTGGAGTCTATGAAGACGGTACTGCCGAAGAATACAAAGTGAGCAATGTGAAACTCTATCTGTTTGATTCTTCCAGCAAGAATTTGGTTACTACCCTCGACGTAGATCAAAATGAATTGGGTATCTCCAGCAAAGAGAACAGCCAAGAAGGACAAACCATCATCTATTCTTGCAACAAGGAAATCATATTGGAACCGGGCAACTATGACATCCTTGCCGTAGCAAACGGTACACAAAACCTTGACATCGAAAAAGAAATAGGCCAGGAATCAACATTATTGGGACAGATTGACGCCACCACTTATGGAAACGGTATGATAACCAGCGTACCCGGAAAGGGATTCATCATGTCCAACCGTGGCTCGGCCAATCTGAACATTGCCGTAGAATCTCCCGAAAAGAGCGACACCAGAGCACACGTCAGAATCAATTTGGAACGTGCCGTTGCCAAACTGATGGTTAGAAATGACAGCAAGGAAATCTACACGTTGAAGAATCCTAAGGGAGTGACTTACGCCACAGTCCGGCTGAACAACTACAAATTCATCAATCTGGCAAACAAGTTCTACACTTTCCGTCATGTCGCTACACTGGATGCCGCATCTGAAACTCCTTCCGCTCCGTCATCTTACAGCGTGGAAGCAGGAAATTTCGGTAACATAGCCGACAACAACGGTTATCTTATCGATCCCTATTTCTTCGACAAGACCGTAGCAGGAGCTACTACCAGTTTCACAGGCGGTTCATTCTACACTAACCACCTGTCAAAACAAACAGACAGCAATTGGTCCGGTCTGGCCGATGCAGGAAAGTACGTTTCCATGTATTGTCTTGAAAACTGTATGTTCCGTCCGGCACAGAACACGGTGTACACCACCGGCATCATGCTGAAAGGTACATTCACTCCGGAAGCCTCACAGACCATCGGCACTGACGGCCAGCCGGTAGAAGACCCGCTCGTGTTCAAGACACTGTATTATTTCAACTATAAATTCTACACCACGCTGGCGGCTGTGGGTGAACATGGTGATGCCAATATTGATGGTTTGACAGAAGCATCCAGCGATGCAGACCTGGCAGCCAAGCAGATTACCCGTTTCACCAAGAATGAAGGTAATTTCTCCACCTTCTACAACTATTGGATCAAACATCTTGATAACGGCGATCCTACCACAATGGGCGTAATGGAATTCGGTATTGTACGTAACAATATTTATTCTGTCAATATTACCAGCATCAAGAACCTGGGTCCCGGCACTCCGGATACCAAACCCGATCCGGACGAATACAAAGCATACTTGGACGTAGAATTCGGAGTATATCCGTGGATTGTCCGTGACCAAGATGCCGACCTTGAATAAAACAGTCTCAAAATAGAAAAACAATGAGTAAAACTGCTACTATCCTCTTCGCCCTATGTACTCTTTTCTGTAGTGCATGTTCCTGGGTAGACGATGACCAATCCGATTGTCCCACAGGCTGTTGGTTAAAGTTATCCTATACCTATAATATGCTGAATGTAGATGCCGTGACCACCCAGGTAAAAGATGTCACGCTATTTATTCTCGATCAGGAAGGAAACTATATAGACCGGGAGGAAGTAGACAGTCTTACATTCCATCAAAATGAATGTATAATCCAAGTCCCCTCCCTGCCTCAGGGAGATTACACCTTTCTGGTTTGGGCAGGTTTGTCGGACTCGCATTATCAACATACTCCCACTTCACTGACACTATTACGCAATGAGGCGGGAGAACAATCCGAAAAACTTTCATCTCTATTCCACGGGCGGCTGGACAACGTGCATATCAGCGGCGAATATCAGGTTTTGGCTCTCTCTCTTACTAAAAACACGAATATTCTGAGCTGCATATTGCAAAGTCAGTCGGCCGTCCCGCTGGATACAGATGATTTCCGTCTGGAACTGACTGCCGGCAACGGATGCATGGATCATTGGAACACTCCGATAGACTCCGTTTCCACCTGTTATCTCCCCTTTATGCAAGAAAGCGCCAATTTGGAAGACATACAGGTAGTGCATGCCGGAATGAATACATTGAGACTGATGGAAAATGACGATACCCGTCTACGGTTAATCTATCAACCTAGTGGAAAAGAGATTTTCGATATTCCGCTTACACAATATCTGCTCCTGTCACGTAATGTCGAGACAACCTATATGCCTCCACAAGAATATCTTGACAGGCAAGACCGCTATAATCTGATATTTTTTCTTGACTCAACAAATGATCCGCAGCAACCTTATATATGTTTACAAATGAAAGTAAACGGATGGATGATACGTATAAATAATGCAGAATTAGATAAATAACCTTTCTAATTCGAACATTTCAACCTATATTCGATTCCGTTAAGAAAACAACTTATTTTGTAAAATCTATAAAACGGAACATTATGAGAAATAAAAAAAAATTCAACGAGTTTATGAACAAAACGATTGATGAACTGAAAGACGAGAAACGTTATGGTACGGCTCACATTTATCAAAGCACCTTGAACGCATTCAGTGAATTCTGTGGATGTGAGGTTATTTACTTTCACCAGCTCAACAGAGCCAATCTGAAAGAATTTGAAACCTACCTGCGTGACAAGCAACTAAGTTGGAATACTGTTTCCACCTATATGCGGACATTGCGTGCAACTTATAACAAAGCAGTGGATAAAAAAATAATAACCGAGAATTCCCGTTTATTTCATCATGTCTACACCGGCGTGAAAAACGATATAAAACGCGCATTGGAAGTAGAAGAGATAAACAAGTTACTAAACGAGGTTCCTCTAAAGAAACTACCGGAAGATTTGATACGATGCAGAGTTTGGGCTAATTTAATGTTTCAATTACGCGGAATGCCCTTTGTTGATCTGGCCCATCTTCACAAAAGCGACTTGAAAGGCAACACACTTTCTTATCGCCGATATAAAACAGGTGGGCAAATGATTGTTGATATTCCGATAACAGCAATGAAGCTGATAAACAAATATCAAAATACCAATCAGGACTCTCCCTACCTTTTTCCCATCCTCAGTGGAACAAAAACCGGAGAGGATCTATATACAGAGTATCAGCAGGCACTACGAACCATGAATTACAATTTAGGCAGATTGGCGAAAAAATGCGGAGTGGCAACCAAGGTCAGTTCATACACTACGCGCCATACCTGGGCCACCCTTGCCAAATATTGTAATTTCTCCGAACAATTAATATGTGAGGCTTTTGGACACTCGTCAGTGAAAGTTACAGAAACATATTTGAAAAATTTCAAGAATGAAGAAATAAAGAAAGCTAATGATGCGATAATTCTATACGTTTCAAATAATGGAAAAAAGAGAGTATAAATAGATAAAATTCTAATTATCAATAGATTTATATTGTGTTACTTCGTAAGTAACAGATCTTATTTGGAGGGCAAAAATAGACAATTAACTGATAGCAAACAAATAAAGGCACAGCTTTTTTCTAGATTTTAATTAAAAAGGTTATATAATAGATAAAAAGTAATAATAATATGAACAATTATCAAATCGAAGGAGAACAAAGAAATACAACAACACACATTGCGCTTTTTACTATTAACGCAATGCAATAAATTCACTATATTTCACATAGTTATCTCTTATATATATTTATAAAACGACAGAATATTAATTATACAACTAATCCATTAATTCACGTTCTGTTACTTACGAAGTAACAGAAGGATATTAAAAAGAAAAAAAGTGACATATTTAAAACACACCTTTTAAAAACATAATATAGATCTGACATCTAAAAAATTTAACCTATGATACAAGTTCAGAGATTTAATAAAGCACTTAAATTAGCAGTCATTCTAGGAGATTTAGTCATTCTGAATGTACTTTTCATCTCATTTAATTCAATATGGAACGAGTTGTTTGGGGAGAGGGCCTACAGTGGCACTTTACCCCAAATTCTAACTCTATTCAGCGTATGCTATTTTGCGTGCACTATCTCAGGAGGTGTCATATTACATCGACGAGGAGCCCGTGCCGATCAAATTGTATTCCGGGCACTCCGTAACGTTTTTTATTTCTCCCTATTGTCAACAAGCTTAATTGTACTATCAGAACTTGAAATATACTCCAATCGCTTTTTTGTCTATTATTTCATTCTACTTTTCCTCTGCATCACTTTCTATCGTCTGCTTTTCCGTTTCTGCATACAGCTATACAGAAGCCGCGGAGGTAATTTCCGTACCGTCCTTTATTTGGGAAGCACCGAAAATATAGCCGAACTTTATCATGAAATGACCTCCGACGCCACTACCGGATACCGGGTACTGGGATACTTCGACACAACCCCCAATGCCAAGTTCCCTGCCAGTTGTACTTATTTGGGAAAGCCGGAGCAAACCATTGATTACCTGACAAAAAACAAAGTGAACCAACTTTATTGTTGCCTGCCCTCGGCATTAAGCGAATGTATCGTGCCGGTCATTAATTATTGCGAAAACAACCTGATACATTTCTACAGTGTGCCCAATGTGCGCAACTACCTGCGCCACCGTATGTACTTTGAAATGATAGGCAGTGTCCCCATTCTCAGCATCCGCAAGGAACCTTTGGGAAAAATAGAAAACAGGCTGATAAAACGTATATTCGATGTAGCCTTCTCATTACTCTTTTTATGCACATTGTTCCCCATTATATTCCTTATTGTAGGAGTGACCATTAAAATCACTTCTCCGGGCCCCATATTCTTCCGTCAGAAACGTAATGGATTGAATAATAAAGAATTCTGGTGTTATAAATTCCGTTCTATGAAAGTGAACAAGGAATCGGACACCTTACAGGCTACCCTCAATGATCCTAGAAAAACCAAATTCGGCGATTTCATGCGCCGGACCAATATTGACGAACTTCCGCAATTCATCAATGTATTGCTGGGAGATATGTCCATTGTAGGACCACGCCCTCACATGTTGAAACACACGGAAGAATATTCCAAGATAATCAATAAATACATGGTCCGCCATTTCATCAAACCCGGTATCACGGGATGGGCGCAAGTGACCGGTTTCCGTGGCGAAACCCGTGAGCTGGAAGACATGGAAGGACGTGTGAAAGCCGATATATGGTATATGGAGCACTGGTCTTTCCTGCTCGACCTTTATATCATGTACAAAACCGTGGCAAATGTGCTACGCAAAGACAAGCAAGCTTATTAAGTTCAAAATAGAGAATTAAAATTAATAGAGAGCCAAAAAATGAGAAGATTGAAACTTACCCTATTCGCGCTGGTTTCACTACTACTATGTAGTTGCAGCGCCTACAAAAAAGTACCTTACCTGCAAGGGTCCGAGTATCTGGACATGGCAAATGTCAAAACACCCTTGTATGATGCACACATCATGCCTAAAGATTTGCTGACTATCACGGTGAATACCAGCGATCCCGATGCCGCCATTCCCTTTAATCTGACGGTAGCCACCCCTATCACGGCAAACAGCAAAAACCTTACCAGCCAACCATCTTTACAACAGTATCTGGTAGACAATAACGGAAACATTGATTTCCCTGTTTTGGGAACACTGCACATCGGCGGCCTTACCAAAAGCCAGGCGGAAAATATGATAAAGGAGAAACTGAAGACCTATATCAAAGAAGACCCTATTGTAAATGTACGCATGGCAAACTACAAAATCTCTGTGATGGGAGAAGTTGCCAGCCCCGGTACATTCACCATCACCAATGAAAAAGTAAATATCATGGAAGCACTGGCTATGGCAGGGGACATGACCGTATACGGACAACGCGACAAAGTGAAACTGATCCGTGAAGACGCGCAAGGCAACCGCCAGGTTATCCCGCTGAACCTGAACGATGCCGACATCATCGTATCTCCTTACTACTACCTCCAGCAGAATGATGTAGTGTATGTCACTCCCAATAAGACCAAAGCCAAAAATGCAGGAATCAGCAACAGTACTACAATCTGGTTCTCTGTAGTGGGAACCCTTGTCTCACTCGTCAGCCTGATAGTAACCATTGCCAAATAAACAGAATTATGAAAGAAGATTTATACGACGACCTCTATCTGGAAGAAAAAGAAGAAAAGACTGATTTTAAAGCGGTTCTTTTTAAATATACCATTCATTGGCCTTGGTTCGTGGCATGCATTCTGTTATGCATGGCAGGAGCCTGGCTTTATTTGCGTTACACCCCGCCGGTATACAACATCTCGGCGTCCGTCATCATCAAAGACAATGACAAAAACAGCAAAGCAAGCAGCGGCATGGCCGACTTGGAAGACTTGGGATTTTATTCTTCCATCAACAATTTTGACAATGAGGTAGAAATCCTGCAATCGCGCACGCTTATCAAGAAAGTAGTGGAAGAACTGGATCTTTACATCAGCTATGCGGCAAAAAGTAGTTTTCATGATATAGAACTTTACAAAAGTTCCCCTGTCAAAGTATGGATCACCCCTGAAGAAGCTCAGAAACTCCCTGCTCCGGCATATATCAACCTGACTTTGCAACCGGGCAATAAACTGAATGTGAAGATCACAATAGGAGAACAGGAATACAGCAAACAATTCGACAAACTGCCTGCCTTGCTGACCACTCCGTCGGGGACTTTCAGCTTCACCCCGGCTGATTCGACAATCGCAAAAAGCGAGCAAAAAATCATGGCTACCGTTTCTTCCCCCCGCAGTGTGGCCGGCAGCTACCGGGGAGCATTGAGCATAGAGCCTACTTCCAAATCCACCACTATCGCACAGATCTCTGTAAAGAGCACGCATACGCAACGCGGTATGGATTTTATCAACAAACTGGTGGAAATCTACAACCGGGATGCCAACGACGATAAAAACGAAGTGGCCACCAAGACCGCAGAATTTATTGATGAACGTATTAATATTATCAACGGTGAACTGGGAACTACGGAACAAGAACTGGAAACCTTCAAGCGCGATGCCGGGCTAACCGACTTGAAAAGCGACGCCCAACTGGCATTGAGTGAAAACTCGGAATACGAAAAAAAACGTGCTGAAAACAGCACCCAGCTCCGGCTGGTACAATTCCTGGCCAGCTATGCCAACAATCCGGATCATGCCTACGAAGTACTTCCTGTCAATGTAGGCCTGACAGATACCGGACTGACCGAATTGATCAACCGCTACAATGAGATGCTGCTGGAACGCAAGCGCCTGCTCCGCTCCTCTCAGGAAAACAACCCGGTGGTAGTCAATCTGGATGCCAGCATCCGCGCCATGCGCAGCAATGTGCTGACCACCATCAACAGCGTGCAAAGAGGCTTGGCCATCACCCAGGCGGATCTGGAACGCCAGGCAGGCAAATATGCCGGACGCATCACCAATGCTCCGGGACAGGAACGCCAGCTAGTCAGCATCTCGCGCCAACAGGAAATCAAAGCAGGACTTTACCTGATGCTGCTGCAAAAGCGTGAAGAAAATGCCATCACTCTGGCATCTACCGCCAACAATGCCCGCATAGTAGACGAAGCGCTGGCAGATGCCATCCCCGTATCTCCCAAAGGAAAGATGATTTATCTGGTAGCACTGATTCTAGGCGTCGCTCTGCCGGTTGCCGTGATCTATATCATCGAGCTTTTTAAATACAAGATAGAAGGACGTGCCGATGTGGAAAAAATCACATCCCTTCCTATAGTCGGTGACGTACCTTTCTCTGAAAATAAATCTTCGGAGGGAGCCATTGTAGTACACGAAAACCAAAACGACCTGATGGCCGAAACTTTCCGTAATGTACGCACCAATGTACTTTATATGATGAAGAGTAACGAGAAAGTTATATTGGTTACCTCCACCACTACAGGAGAAGGCAAAACCTTTATCGCTTCCAATCTGGCTGTCAGTCTGGCTTTATTAGGAAAGAAAATCGTGATTGTGGGGCTTGACATCCGCAAGCCGGGTCTGAACAAAGCTTTCCAATTGTCACGCAAGGAACAAGGCATCAGCCAGTTCCTCGCTAATCCGGAACATACCGACCTGATGTCGCTGGTACAAGTTTCAAACATCAATCCTAACTTGTCCATTCTGCCCGGAGGTCCTATCCCTCCCAACCCGACCGAATTGGTGGCACGTGAATCTTTGCCTCAGGCTATCGACATACTGAAAAAGCATTTTGACTATATCATTCTGGATACCGCCCCCATCGGCATGGTGACCGACACCCAACTGATTTCGCGAGTAGCCAATGCCAGCATCTATGTGTGCCGGGCAGACTACACCCACAAGGCAGATTATACTTTAATCAACGAACTGGGCGAACAGAAAAAACTGCCCAACCTATGTACCATTATCAACGGACTGGACATGAAGAAAAAAAAGTACGGATATTACTATGGATACGGCAAGTATGGCAAGTATTACGGATATGGTAAAAAATACGGTTACGGCTATGGATACGGCGCAGAAAATGTAAACAAAAAGTAATTTCAAAATTAATTACATAATAAAATAAGACTAATCCTCTTTCCAGAACGTTAATATTTTAACAAATTCAGAAGAGAATTAGTCTTATTATGTTTTAATATATAAATATTATTTACTATACTTTTCTTTTGAAACATCAAAACAGGGACACTGTTTCACCCATTCCTCAGGCTCTATCTCACCATTTCCGTTCAAATCCGGACTTAAATCCCGATGACCGCAAACCTTGCAACCGGGATAATCCACCAGCAACGCCCTGACCAGTACACGCAATGAATGTTTCTGCCACACCGTCCGCGTATCCGCCGGCCTGCCCCGCTCGCTGACTCCCCCCTCATAGCATATCCCGATACTCTGCGCATTATACCCACGCGCATGCGCCCCGATTTTCTCTATGGGACGGGTTGTTTTTATATCCCCGTTCTTACGGATATAAAAATGATATCCGGGTCCGTTCATTCCACGCCTGCGGTGGCACACCTCCAAATCCTGTTCGGTAAAGTCCCTGTCCGCCTTTGTGGCGGAACAGTGGACAACAATCAGATTAATCACTCTCATCCCCCTATGCACGAGCTTATTCCTACTACACCCGCAATAGCCGTAGCTACTGCAATCACCACTTTCAAAATAGTGCTCCAAACAGATTTACCTTTCATTCTACAGTTTTTTTTTAATTAAACACTTGTCCGCCACCTACTTAAGCAGGTTTTTGCTCCTCCTTCGTTTTCACCGGTAATTTATCCACTTTCGTATATTTCAGTGCTGCCAGAATACCGCTTAGCGCAATACCCGGACGGAAATTGATACGCGCTTTTCTAATCATCGACACATCATACGTATCCTCCGTTTCCGCACCTCTTCCGCTCAGACCTATCTGGAAAGTGCCCAGATCGGCAAGCCTTACAATCTCACCCCCTTCCAGAGCCTCCATAATCACATCCTCCAAAGCAACAAGCACAGCCATTACATCCGCACGCGTCACCGTACAGGTCTTCTGAATACGATCCGCCATTTCGCGAATCTCTACATGGCCATTGGCCTGAGCTTGTGCATAAAACTTAGGCACCGCATCCTGATCAAGCGGATTATTACGCTTTACTACCGAATAAGAAACTGTTCTTCCCATACTTTTAAAATTAAAAATTAAAACTTTTAAATTAAGAAACACACTGACAATCAACTATTAATCACTAAGCCGGCTATGATTGACTTTTGATTACACTACAAAGATACGATGAAGCGGAAGCCCTGTGTCGACATTGGTAGAGAGCCGTAGAACATTGTCGAGAAATGTCGAGAATAACTTACAGGCAGAGTAGGAAAACAAGGATATTTTGTGTATCTTTACTCTATAATCAAAACAGATAAAAGAACATGAACCAAGAAGAAAAAGCATTCATTATCAGAGCGTATGACAAAGCGGAACTGGCAGAATTATATAGCCCCGGACGGACCGCTGCGGCAGCCCTGCAAACCCTATATCGCTGGATGCGGAGAAATATGCTGCTGCAGGAAGAATTAAACGAAGCGGGCTACAACAAATTCCGCCACAGCTTTCTGAAGCATGAAGTGGCAATCATAGTGAGGCATCTGGGAGAGCCTTAGGACATACGCTTCCCAAAGGACCTGTTGTTTACTTCGAAAGACCTTGTTGTTTTTTTTAAATCCCCTGTTGTTTTACCGGAAAGGTCCTATTGTTTTTTGAAAACAACAGGACCTTTTTTACCAGTATTTTAGGCTCACAAGGCTCAGGGCTCACTTAGGCGGTAATTTAGGCCAAGACTTACCGGTCTTTCTATACTTACCATCCTCTTTCTCAACGATTTGATAATACACCAAACGCAACAAATAACGTTTCACGGATGCTGTAGGCAACCCTGCTTCATTGGCAGCCGCCATCAGCTCCGAATATGTAAACTCACGCGGCATTGTTCTCAAGATGGGACGCAGTTTGAAAAAAGCCTTTACCGGCCTGATTCTTCCGGCAGTATCATCCATGGAAGTGGAAAGCAGCAAACTGTGTTCCAGCAACACATCCACTATCTGCATTGCCGTACGGAAATCCTCATCCGAACATTTCCACTCCGATGTATTCCATTGCGGCTCGCACTTACGCAATGCAGTCAGCACCATGGCAATACGAGACATCATCAGTCCGTGGCGCAGCACAATAGCACCCGGAGAATCATCATCTTCCGCCACTACCTCACGCAGATACGTTCTGAAACGCTCCGTATGCTCTTTCCATTGTTCCTCGGTGAAAATCACCTCGGTAGACGATCCGGAGAGAAAGATAAACATACGCAGCAGCTCCTCGCCCATCCCTTTGAAATAAGCGCGCATATCCAGCCGGACTTTGCCGGGATTGGCAGACTTATACTCCCAGGGGGCCTGTCCCACATAGAAAGCCACACGGCTGTACATCCCATTCTCCAGCGAAGAAATAAATTTATGCAACTGGGCGGGAGTACCCGAAGCACATAATGCCAGATGAGGATCACTCACAATAACAAGCCGGTGATCCGTCTTGAAATAAGAAGACACCTCCTCGTGCTGGGAGGCGGCACGCATCACATCATCATGTTTTCCATACTCCTGGTGCATGGCAGAACTTATCATATCCAGCTCGGAGGCATTCATCACCAAGCCGACCGATCCACCCGCCTCCAAAGCCAATATCAACTGGCTTTTCGAAATATTGGGAGCCACCTTCAGGATGCGTTCCACCGGCATCTCCGGGCATTGGTCCAAATCGGGAACCCTCTTTTCCTGAGCGGCAAGCCGTTCCTCCAGATTCCACTTCAGCAATTTCTGCCGGTACTCACGCTCATCCTTCCTGTTCAGTTCATCGTAATACCCCTGAATGGCTGCGGGCAGAATTGCCGCCAGTTGCATCACCCCTTTTCCTCTGCCCGAACCGGCTAAAGCCACCAGGTAGAGATCGGCGGAATAAACCATTCCTCCATAATTCATCCTCACCCCCGGCAGACAACCGCTGATGTTGGTAATCATGGAGAGCAACAGAATATCCCTCTCGCGCTTGTTACGGACGTGTGTCAAACCACGCTTCAAAAAGTCGGGCAAACGGTCGAACAGTTCATCCGGAAGACACGGAACATTGCGGCGCAATTTGTCAGCCTCAAGTTTCTCTATTTCAGCCTCTTCACCCTCTTCGCCGGAATCAGAATACCGCCTAAGTGAGCCTTGAGCCTTGTGAGCCCTGGAAGCAGGTGTTTCGGAACCCTTGTTCATGTCGGCATACCGGTATCCGGAGTCTATGCGCGGAGGTATATCCCCGGCGGCACACCCCATACCCGCCAGCCTTTCCACCGCCAGCGTTTTCAGCCGGACCAACTCTTCTTCCCCCACTCCTTTATAGCGGGCGATACGTCCCAGCTTCAACAAAAACTCATTCTTTTTGCCATCCACAAAGGGATTCTGCGCCAGGAACTCGTTGAAGAATGTGTGCAGCATGCCCGAAGCCGCAACGAGAGGCTTGGATGCACTTGCCGGGGTCTTCACTTTCAACTCTGCCAGAATCTCCCCCACCCTGTCGGGATGCTCCGTCACAAAGCGGCGCCAGGGAAAAACTTCGGTATCCGGACGAAAAAAAGCTTCCGGATCATACGACGCAAAGCAAGGACGGGTGGGATTTTTGCAACTCATGTCACAGGGAAAGACAAGAAGCTGCGCCACGTGCCATGCCACCAACGCGTATGCCAGACGATACTCGTCCACACTCTCTGCTTCCACACGCACCACCAGCTTCAGCCCGTCGTACGAAACGCTGCGCCATGCCGCCTTCACCCAAGGAGTGTCCTTCAAGACCTGCAAGAACTCAGACACACGGCCGTTACATTTATCCACATCCAGCATGGCGTCCCCGCTCCACTGCTTCAGATTAGTTTCGGCATGACTCCCTTCGCAACGCCCGGCTATCACCAGCGCGGCCAGTTTTCTCTTTAATTTCTTGGCCTCTGTCTCCCGGTCCGAAGCCTTCAGGCGCTGATACTCTTCCACTTGCGCTTTCCAACGTTCGCCACGCAGAAGTTCCACAAACTCTTTCAATGTCATATCCACGGCATGTTCATCGAACACCGAGAAATAGAAAGAGCATAAATCGGTATAAACCATTCATGTATGAATTTAAATTATCAAAAGGAGGGCATTTCCCTCCACCATGAAAACAAAAGTATATTGCAAACCCATACAATCAAAAGTTAAAATTGTACACTAACCAAACATAAAGTATTGATTTACAACACCCATTCATTACACAAGTGTACAAATAACCGGGAGACTTCCTTTTAGTGTTTTTTTACATTTTATTCCTTATTTCCTTTCTTTCCTCTTTTTCTTCTCTTTCCGTTCTTTCTTCTTCTTTTCCTCCTTTTTCCGCATAAACTCGTTTATATCAGCCAGTGTATCCTTACACATGTGTTTCAAAACCCTCATTTCCTCATCGGTGTATCCTTCACCGGACAGGCGATATTTCACCATTACTATCTCCAGTTCCTGAAAGAACTGCAATCTGCCATTATTTTTCTTATAAATCTTAATTTTTCCATGATGTTAATATGATTTAAAATATAAAAAGTACAAAAGTAGGAATAAATGTATTATTCTTGTTAATTTTTTCATTTTTTGCGAACAAATAGCTTGTTATCGTAAAATATTGTCTATATTTGCATCAGAATTTAACGACAAGCTTACCTGGGAATGACACAGGTAACAGCGTAGCGTGCTTAAGAAGCATCATTTCTTTCAATTTTTAGAACATCTAACATTACTTTTCCTTCCTCCGAATATGAAAAAATGGCTAGTGGCGTATGTCCGCCTTCACCACGAAAAGAAGACGGCCGAACGGCTGACTGCAATGAATATAGAAAACTTCCTGCCTGTACAAGAAGAAATCCGCCAATGGACTTACCGGAAAAAGAAAATAGAACGGGTGGTTATCCCTATGATGATTTTTGTTCATGTGGATGCGGCGGAACGTTCGCAGGTGCTCACGCTGTCGGCCATCAGCCGGTATATGGTGCTGCATGGCGAACATACTCCGGCGGTGATTCCGGACGAGCAAATGGAACGGTTCAAATTTATGCTGGATTATTCGGACGAGGCGGTGGAGATGTGTGCCGCACCATTGGTTCCGGGAGAATTGATACGAGTGGTCAAAGGTCCGCTAAAGGGACTGGAAGGAGAATTGGTGGAAGTGGATGGAAAGGCGAAAGTGGTGGTGAGACTGGATTTGTTGGGATGTGCGGGGGTTGATATGCCGGTGGGGTTTGTGGAGAAGATGAAATAAGGATGGCGGACGCTAGGAAATGTGGAGGGGAATTTGTAATCTTATAAAAAATAGACTCTTAGATTATTAAAATGGATACTATTTCAACAAGATATCTAACCATCAACCACAAACGCTTAAAGTTAAAAGAAAAAAGAGATTGGAAGAAAATCAAACTTACTGAGGCATATTAAACAAACATACATGTTAACAAACTTGTCGAAGAAATAAAATACATAATTATATGAAAGGAATTGTCCTAGCAGGTGGATCAGGCACGCGCCTCTATCCTATAACCAAAGGAGTCAGTAAACAACTGCTTCCCATCTTTGATAAACCAATGATTTATTATCCAATCTCTGTTTTAATGTTAGCAGGGATTCGTGAAATTCTTATCATCTCAACTCCTTTCGACCTACCAAGTTTCAAACGCTTGCTAGGAAACGGTTCAGACTACGGAGTTCATTTTGAATATGCTGAACAACCATCTCCAGACGGTTTGGCCCAAGCATTCATTATCGGAGAAAAGTTCATTGGCAATGACTCTGTTTGCTTAATTTTAGGAGATAACATTTTTTACGGACAAAGTTTCACTCGAATGTTGAAAGAAGCTGTTCGTACTGCCGAAGAAGAAAACAAAGCTACTGTATTTGGATATTGGGTAAATGATCCAGAACGATATGGTGTTGCAGAATTTGACAATCAAGGCAATGTGCTCAGTATCGAGGAAAAACCTGCACAACCTAAATCCAATTATGCAGTAGTCGGACTTTACTTTTATCCCAACAAAGTAGTAAATATAGCAAAGAATATCAAGCCATCCGCACGTGGAGAATTAGAAATCACGACTGTAAACCAATACTTTTTATCGGAAAAAGAACTGAAAGTTCAATTACTAGGTCGTGGATTCGCATGGCTGGATACAGGTACACACGACTCACTTTCAGAGGCTTCAACTTTCATCGAAGTAATAGAAAAACGACAAGGATTAAAAGTTGCTTGTTTAGAGGGGATTGCTCTTCGGAAAGGGTGGATAGACGCAAATAAAATGTATGAATTAGCCAAGCCTATGATGAAAAACCAATACGGACAGTATCTATTAAAAGTCATCAAAGAATTAGGATTAGAGCAATGAAAATTATCGAAACAGCAATAGAAGACGTAGTAATAATTGAGCCTCGTCTTTTTAAGGATGAAAGAGGTTATTTTTTCGAATCTTTCTCACAAAGAGAGTTTGAAGAAAAAATTCGTAAAATCTCTTTTGTACAAGACAATGAGAGTAAATCTTCTTATGGAGTGTTACGCGGACTCCATTTTCAGAAACCACCATATGCACAAAGCAAGCTTGTTCGCGTCATTAAAGGTGCTGTACTTGATGTTGCCGTTGACATCCGCAAAGGCTCTCCCACTTTTGGGAAACATGTTGCAATAGAATTAACAGAAGAAAATCATCTTCAACTTTTCATACCCCGTGGATTTGCGCATGGTTTCAGTGTACTGTCACAAGAAGTTATCTTCCAATACAAATGTGACAATTTCTATGCACCACAAAGTGAAGGGGCATTAGCATGGGATGATTCTGATTTAAATATAAATTGGAGAATACCGACCAATCAAATCATTCTTTCTGAAAAAGACAAGCATCATGAAAAATTAAAGGATGCTTCATGGCTATTCGATTACAACACAAATCTATACTAACAGAATATGAACGTTTTAGTTACCGGAGCCAACGGACAACTTGGCAATGAGATGCGCCTAATGGCACAAAACAGTTCTCATCATTATATATTCACAGATGTAGAAGAATTAGACATTACAGATTTCAATGCTATTCTACAAACTGTTAAAGAAAAAGAGATTCAAATCATTGTAAACTGTGCCGCTTATACAAACGTAGACAAGGCAGAAAATGATTTTGATATAGCTAATGCCCTAAACAATATAGCTGTAGGACGATTAGCCAATGTCGCAAAAGCTCAAAATGCAACTCTCATTCATATCTCTACGGACTACGTATTTAACGGGAATAATCATATCCCTTATACAGAGGATGATATAACAGATCCTATCGGAGTATATGGAAAGACTAAATTAGCCGGTGAAGAAACAATAAAAAAAGTGGGATGTAATTATATCATATTACGAACCGCATGGCTTTATTCTAAATGGGGGAATAATTTTGTAAAAACAATGCAAAAACTTACCCTAGAGAAAGATATCCTATCTGTTATTTTCGATCAAATAGGCAGCCCAACTTACGCAAAAGATCTAGCTCATGCCATCTCATTAATCATTGAGCGCAACATGTTAAATCAACAAGGGATCTACCATTATAGCAATGAAGGAGTATGCTCATGGTTTGATTTTGCAAAAGAAATATGTGAGTTAAGTGGACATAACTGCAATATAACTCCCATACATAGCCAAGATTACCCAAGTAAAGTAACACGTCCGCATTATTCAGTTTTAGACAAAACAAAGTTCAAAGAAACTTTCGGTATTCCTGTTCCTTATTGGAAAGATTCTTTAAAAAAATGTATCAATGAACTAAAAGAAATGCAATTATGAAATTTAAAAGAAATATTTTAATAACTGGTGGAGCCGGCTTTATAGGTTCACATGTAGTAAGGTTATTCGTCAACCAATATCCCGAATACCACATTATCAACTTGGATAAATTAACCTATGCCGGAAATTTAGCCAATCTAAAAGACATAGAAAACGCAGCCAATTATACGTTTATTAAAGCTGACATCTGTGATTTTAATAAAATAATGGATATCTTTAAACAATACCAGATTGACGGGGTTATTCATTTAGCAGCCGAAAGTCATGTAGACCGCAGCATTAAAGATCCATTTACATTTGCTCAAACAAACATAATGGGAACTCTTTCCTTATTACAAGCAGCCAAGTTAACTTGGGAATCTCTTCCTGAAAAATTTGAGAACAAGCGGTTTTATCATATTTCAACAGACGAAGTATATGGAGCATTGAAATTTGACGGCACTCTATTTACAGAAGAAACAAAATATCAACCTCACAGCCCATATTCTGCCAGCAAAGCCAGCAGTGACCATTTCGTTCGTGCTTTTCATGATACATACGGTATGCCTACCATTGTAACTAACTGTTCTAACAATTATGGTCCATACCAATTCCCAGAAAAGTTAATCCCCCTATTCATCAACAACATTCGTCGGGGCAAGGAATTACCTGTATACGGCAAAGGAGAAAATGTACGTGACTGGCTATATGTAGAAGACCATGCTCGTGCCATTGATATCATTTTCCATAAAGGAAAAATTGCAGACACATATAATATCGGCGGTTTTAATGAATGGAAAAATATTGATTTAATTAAAGTTATTATCAAAACTGTAGACCGTCTATTAGGTAATCCTGAAGGATATTCTTTAAGACTGATTACTTATGTGACAGACAGGAAAGGACATGATTTAAGATACGCTATTGATTCCAATAAACTTAAGAAAGAACTTGGTTGGGAACCTAGTTTACAATTTGAAGAAGGCATTGAAAAGACCGTAAAATGGTATTTGGATAATCAAGAGTGGATGGAAAATGTAACCTCCGGAGAGTATCTGAAGTACTATCAAGAAATGTATGAGAATAAGTAAAAAAAGAAGCACCTTCATATCCTAAAATGACTACAATTGAAAATTCAAACAATAATAAACGTATAGCAAAAAATTCATTGTTACTGTTTATACGTATGCTATTTTCAATGGCCGTATCACTCTATACGACAAGAGCCATTCTAGAGGTATTGGGAATAACAGATTTTGGTATTTATAATGTAGTTGGAGGAGTAATCGTATTCTTTGGTTTTCTAAACCAAACCATGAGTACTACTACATCTAGATTCATAACAACAGCACTTGGAAAAAATGACTTAGAAATACTACATAAAACATTCTGTATGTCAATGAATTTCCACATTGCCATTACATTATTCACTTTTATTATTGGAGAATCTATTGGATTGTGGTTTGTCACAAATAAACTAATCATTCCGGAAGAAAGATTGACTGCTGCCTTGTGGTTATACCAAGCAAGTGTACTCAGTACTTGTGTTAATATATTAAATGTACCATATAATGCCTCAATTATTGCTCATGAAAATATGGGGGCCTTTGCTTATATATCCATAATACAAGTTATAGCAAAATTAATAATCGTTTTAGTGCTTCCTTATATTCCTGCAGATAGATTAATTATATTTTCAATATTGACAATCAGCGTCAGTCTAATAATACAGCTAATATATTGGCAATATTCCTATAGGAAATTTAAAGAAACGCATTTCAAATGGATATGGGATAAATATATTTGGAAAGACATGTCTAGCTTTGCCTCTTGGAACATTACTGGCGACCTAGCCTATATGTGTAATACTCAAGGCATAAACATACTACTTAATCTATTTTTCGGTCCCGTAGTAAATGCAGCACGTGGTGTAGCTGTTCAAGTGGAAAGTGTAATGATACAATTTATCGGAAATTTTCAAACGGCTATCAGTCCCCAAATTACTAAAAGTTATGCAGCAGGTAATATTGAGCAGACACGGCATCTAACTCTTAAGGCAAGTAAATTCTGTTTTTTTTTAATGATGATTATTGCTATTCCAGCCTTTTTAGAAATTGAGTATGTCTTAAAATTATGGTTACAAAAGATACCAACCTATACTGTTATATTTGCAAAACTAACAATAATAATGATAATCTTTGATTGTTTATCCAGACCCCTCCATCTGGCTATATTTGCTACAGGTACAGTAAAAAAATATCAAATCATTCAATCTAGTATCTATCTATTAATATTACCCATATCCTATATATTACTGAAAAATTTACACGTTACACCAAATGTTATTATAGGTGTATTGGCATTATTCAAATTTATAGTATTAACAGTTCGTATAAAGCTAACCAGTACATTAATAGCGATCCCAATCAATAAATATATTACGAACGTTCTTGTACCATCCGTACAATGTTTAATATTATCACTCATCCTACCATTAGTTATTACACTATCATATCCAGAATCACTAACTAGGGTTTGCCTTACGTGTTCAATATCATTACTAAGTTCAACAGTAATTATATATACATATGGACTTACCTATGACGAAAAACAATTTATTAAGAACCAGATTCATAAAATAGTATTAAAAAGATGAGATCATTTCAAGAGTTACACCAAAAGTATTCAATAGGAAAACTTATAAAGAAACTTGATGACCGATATGGTTTTCAAGCATTAATTCGTAGTTTAACAGGCCATTGGTTTAATCCATTCGCTACGCTTTATATCAATTTTTTTAGTTTTCCATTTCGACAAGCGATAAAATTTCCAATGTTTGTTTATGGAACTCCTGGACTTTACCATGTAGTAGGAGATATGCGAATTATTGGAAAAGTTAAAACTGGTATGATAGAATTCAATAAAGCCAACAGTTTAAACGCTCCTCATCAATTAGCTAATAGTGAATTATCAAATCTAGGTACAATCATATTTCACGGTAAAGCTAGAATAGGCTGCGCTTCTAGATTACTCGTACAAAAAAATGCTTTATTAGAATTAGGTGCGAATGTTATAATCGGCGATAATATAAATTTAGGCTGCCATCAATATATTTCCATAGGAGAGCAAACAAGAATCACCCATAGATGTCAAATCCAAGAATCCAATCATCATTTCATTGCCAATATGTCTACACGTACAGTCAAGCCTTGCACACGTCCTATTTCTATCGGTCGTGGATGTTGGATTTGTAATAGCACAACATTAACAGCGGGTGCCACTATCCCCGATTTTTGCATTGTTGCATCAAATAGTCTTGTTAATGGAGGAAAAAATACAGCAAATGCTCCTGCTGGTTCTATCATTGGAGGAATACCCGCCAAAGTCCTTTCATCAAATGAGAATTATCGCATATTTAATCCTAAATGGGAAGGTAGATTATTTCAATGGTTTGCACAGAACAAAAATGATCAATATATACTGCCACAAGACATATCTGTTGAAGAATTAGTTCATGTAAGACTATGAAAGTTAGAGAAACCGAAATAGAATTACTCAGAATCGTTGTTATGATATTAATCATCATAACACATCTGGCTGTATGGGGAACTGCAAAAACAGAAAACGCAACGATCTTACAACAAACAACAGCAGAGATAACCAATGCCATCATTAGATGGCATGTCAATGTTTTTGTAATCATCACTGGATATTTCGGCATAAAATCAAGAAAGAGTATGCTTAATATCATCATCATGTCTGTATTTTATACATGGTTTCTCTATGGTTTACAATGTATATTCTGTGGATACAATTTTTCTATTTTACGCATTGTAAAATCACTTTTTTTCATCACTCATTGTTCATATTGGTTTGTACAGTCATATCTACTACTTATTATATTAGCACCTTTCATAAATAAACTAATAGATAAAAAACACATTTTCATCTTATTAGGTAGTTTTTTATTTATTGATTGCTGGTGTGGATATATTCACAATGAAACAATAAGTAATGGATTTGGCATTATACACTTTACTACAATGTATATCATAGGAAGAAGCATTCAATTATTAAAAATCAATCTCAGTAAAACATCGTTAATAGCTATTTTCACAACTATCAACATCTTAATTATCCTTCAATATTACTATTTTAGAGATTTAGCATCAGGACATGGATATAATAACCCTTTGCTAGTTTCCCAAGCAGTCATTGTTTTTCTTTCATTCAAAAAAACAATTCTAAAAAACAATTTTATCAATACAATAGCAGCCAGCAGTTTTGCAGTATACCTTATACATGATTCTGACTTCGGACATTATTACATCCTTAAAATTATGACTACTACAAATAGTTATATATTTAATCCTATCAGTTATTTAATTACCCTTATCATCCTCGGATGTTTCATATATCTTCTATGTACTTTATCTGATAAAATATTACAATATATATATAATCCTATCATAAGAATAATATCAAATAAATACATATTCAAAACATCATGAAAACACAAACATCAATACAAATACTGATTGACGGTCGTAGTTCCACTCCACAGCTGAGTGGCATTAGCAGATATATTATAGAACTCACAAAAGGATATGCAAAACAATATGGAGAAAAAAATCTAACCATTATAGTGAACAATCCTATCAGCTATCTTCCCTTCAAACAAACAATATGTCCCTATAAAAGGCATGGTTTCAGAGATAATATAAAATTTTCCATTTGGCTTTCTAAACAAAATTATGAAATTTATCATTCTGGTGATATGATTGGTCCCTTTTGGCATAAAAAAGGAGTAAAACATATAATTACATGTCATGATTTAATGCATCTCGTTGTACCAGGATTTTTTCGAGTCACTCCAATAAAAGCGGCATTACGCAAATTACGCATAAAATATTTCTTTAAATATGTAGCAAAAAATGCAGACACGATTATATCCGTTTCAAAAACAACACATGACGACTTAAAACGCATATATAACATTGACTCTATCATTTTGCCTGAAGGCGTCAATAGAATTAAACATAAAGATATTAGCAAAGAATATAAAGGTTTAAAAAACAATTCTTTTTTCCTATATGTAGGATTAGGATCTGCACATAAAAATATTGATTTTATGGTAAATGCTTTTCTTTCCACAAATACAGAAAAAAAACTTGTAATATGTGGGAAAGGTCATCATATAATAAAATCCAATCGTATCATATATACTGGCTACATTGAAGATAAATATCTAGATTACTTATATCAAAATTGTTCTGCTTTTATTTTTCCATCTAAATACGAAGGTTTTGGACTTCCGATTCTTGAAGCATTATCATACCATTGCAAAGTATTTTCATCAAATGCAGGCTCTTTAGGAGAATTCTCACCAAAAATTATACATTTTTTCAATCCATATGAAGAAAAAGAGCTAGTTACACTAATAAACAACTGTGATAATATAAAGATTGACAATAACGCCATAGACAAGTACCTTGAAAAATTTAATTGGGAAACTATATGGTATGAATTTCACAATACTATCCAATAATATGATCAGCAAAAAAGAAAAAATAACATTCATAGCAGCACTATTTTTCATGAATGTTCGTGTAGATTTAGTTGGTTCTATGTCACTCACTGAATTATTTGTGTTAACCCAAATTCCACATTTACTAAAATGGCTTAATGAACAAGGAAGAAAAATTCCCTACTTAAATAACTTAACAATAGGTTTCTACTGTCTTATTATTGTACAAATCATCGCTGAATTTATGGTTCACAATACCTTTATAAATGCAGCTAAAGGTATTGCCATTACTATAATGACTCTGTTTTTGATGCTTTTCTTTATTGAAAAATTAGTAAAAGATATCTCATTAATAATCTGGATTCCAATAAATGTTATACTAGGACTAATCATATTTGGGGATCAGTTCGGTTTTGCAGATCAAGGAGAAACTACTTTCTTCAAATTTTACCTTGCTCCAATACTTACGTCATTAGCATGTATAATTACACTTATGAAATGGAAATGGGTACACAAATACTTATTTATATTACTCTTCGGTGTATCTCTTCTCATTATTATTGGTGGAGCACGCACATTAGGTTTTTCTATGTTTTTTACAACCTTGGTCTTATTAATCTATAATAAATACAAAACCATACAATTCAAAAAAATTATGCCAGGTTTAATTATAGGAATGGTCTTCATACAGTTTTTTCTTACTTTTATCTACATGCCAAAAGTGAAAAGAGGAGAATGGGGATCAAATCAAAACCGCTCCCAATTTGAAAAAATTAATTGGAATTCAAATATCTTCATGATTTTATTTTCAGCAAGAAGTGATTTTTTTGTTTCAACGATTGCTTTTCTTGATAAACCATTATGGGGACACGGAAGCTGGGCTATTGACAAAACAAAAAAATATCACATTTTACAAGCCAAAATGTTAGATAATGAATATAGATACGATCCTCAAATAAATCTATTGATACCGTGCCATTCTGTTGTCGTGGGAAAAGGAGTTTCAAATGGCATATTTGCATTTGCTATTTTTCTATGGATTATGATAACAATTTACCGAATAGGCCTGAAAGGTCTTTCAAGAAGATCTCCTTATAATGCATATCTTTTGTGGACTATTATATCTTCATTTCAACTTTTACTATTTGGTCCACCTGCAATATTAAAAAATAATAGTTCTATTGCATTTGCTGTTATGATTGCATTATTCTATTTTAATTATTTACACAACTTAAGAAGAATCGTTAAAAAAAAGAATATGCAAATTCCCAAAAAACAAATAACTAAAACTCATCTTTACCACATTTTATCAAAAAATGAACAAATATAAATTATTAGTCATAACAGTCACATATAACCCAAATATAGAGGAGTTACGTCTTTTCATAAACTCTTATCATAAATATAATGACTTATATGATAAGGCTAAATTAATCATTGTTGATAACTCTCCTGAATATTCATGGAATAAAGAAGAATTTATCAAAGAATATAATGAAGTGGACTTTATATCCAACCCTTCAAACCCAGGCTTCGGAGCATCAAACAACATAGGTTTCAAACAATACGATTCTGATTACGCCTTGTTTATAAACAATGATGTGGAACTTATAGAACCTGTATTTAAAAAAATTATATCCACTTTTGAAGAAGATCCCCAAATAGGTTGCATTGGAATTCATCAATATGGAGGAGCGCCATCGTTCTTTACCAAATTTAATGCTCCTCCACATACAACTTCAAAAATATTTATAGATCAATATCATTTTATATCAGGAGCATTTATGTTTTTCAAAAGTGACGTATTTAAAAAATGCGGATATTTCGATGAAAAAATATTTATGTACTTAGAGGAATTTGACATATCTAACCGCCTTATATACAATGGATATCACACAATATATTGTGCGCAATATTCTTTCTTACACAAAGTAGGGAATAGAAGAAAAATCAATAAAAAGGCATGGATCAGCTTCACTAATTCCTATTGTTATATATGTAGCAAATATGGAATTAATCAAAAAAAATATTTTTCATCCAAACGACTGTACAAACTACTAATATATCATTTATTACATTTAAACTTCAAACAAACAAAAGAAGCTATTGTAACTATAAGAAAAAGGAAGCAAATATTTAATTCATACCTATCAGAACTATCTGTTAGCAATAAGCATTCAAAAAAATAAAATTTTATTCACCACTAAATTTAACCATATTAAAATCAAAAAAGAATGAAAAAACTACTCTCTTTCTTTGTTTTTTTTTTCCCTTGGAAACTAAAACGATTCCTCCTTATTAATATTTGGAAGTACGAAATTCATCCTAAAGCAAAAATAGGATTATCTTATATATATCCAGAACATCTTATAATGGAAGAAGGAGCATACATCGGTCATTTAAATGTAGCAATACATCTAGAACTCATTCATATGGGAAAAAATTGTACCATAAGTCAAAAAAACTGGATTACAGGTTTTCCTATGGCAGATAAATCTAATTTTCAAGATTTTCCTAATAGGAAACCATATCTAATCATGGGTAAGGATTCTGCAATAACCAAGCAACATTTAATAGATTGTACAGATACGGTAACTATAGGTGAATTAACATCAATCGGAGGATATGGTACTCAAATTCTATCACATTCTACATCTTTACAACATAATAAACAAAGTTGTGCTCCCATAACCATTGGGCATCACTGCTTTGTCGGAACTCGTTCCATCATTTTACCAGGTTCTATTCTACCTAATCAAGCAGTGTTAGGTGCAGGAGCTGTATTAAAGAAACAATTCACAGAATCATTCTCTTTATATGGAGGAGTTCCAGCTAAATTTATAAAAAAAATGGATGAAAACTATGCTTTTTTTCATAGAACATATAGACCAAAATAAATAATGAAAATAATACATTACATTCCAAGTATAGATAGGTCATCTGGAGGAACAACAGCATATATGCAACTGCTAGCCAATGAACTAGGTAAATTAGTAGAATTACATATAGTTAGCCATGTCTCAAATAGTCCAGTAAACATAGGAAATAGTCAAATTCACTATATTCCTACCTTCAAACAATATAGAAAAATGAAAAGACAATGGCAAATCCTGTTAAATGAAATAAAGCCAGATATCGTACACATTAATTGCTGCTGGATGCCAGAATGCGCCCTTATACAGAAATGGTCACAAGAATCAAATTATAAAACAGTTCTTACCCCACACGGAATGTTGGAACCATGGATTATCAAACGTCACTATTGGACCAAGAAAGTACCCGCTCTCCTACTCTATCAGAAACAGGCAGTGGTAAAAGCAGATTATCTTCATGCGACTGCCCAAAGTGAAAAAGAGAATCTATTAAAACTAAACTATAACAATAAAATTGAAATAATAGCTAATGGAATAGAGGTAAAAAATGTAGCTTTAAAAACTTCATGGAACAGAAAAAAAGAAATATTATTTCTTTCACGCATACACATAAAAAAAGGTATTAACTTCTTGATAGAAGCTACAGCGAATTTAAAAACGGAATTACAAGGATATACAATCAACATTGCAGGAGAAGGTGAAGAAAGCTATATCAATGAATTAAAGCAATTAGCCTCTAAATTAGGTATTGAAAATTTAATTCATTTCATAGGAGGTGTATACGGTGATAAAAAGTGGGAACTTTTTAAAAAAGCCGATCTGTTTGTTCTACCTACACATAGTGAAAACTTTGGTATAGTGGTAGCTGAAGCACTTGCATGTGGTACACCTGTCATAACTACCCAAGGAACTCCATGGCAAGAGCTGGAAAGTTATCATTGCGGATGGTGGACAGAAATAGGAACCGAAGCTACTACTAAAGCTCTCAAAGAGTTTCTGCAATGTACAGAAACACAACTGGAGCAAATGGGGAAAAATGGAAGAAAATTAATAGAAGAAAAATACTCATCACAAAAAGTTGCTCAAGATATGGTTGAACTATATAAAAAAGTTTGTCTATAAACATGGAACTCAACATAGCAGAAAATCGTAATCACCTAAACTACTCCAAATGGATTTATGTAAAACGTATACTGTGGACATTCGGAAAATTCTTTTTCCGTAATTCTCCCCGTATAGCTTTCGGATACAGAAATACGATACTACGCCTATTCGGAGCTACAATAGGAAAACATGTCCATATATACTCCTCCACTGTTATCTGGTTCCCGTGGAATCTGGAAATTGGCGATTGGAGTGCCATTGGAGAAGAAACCCTGATCTATAATTTAGGTAAAGTAACAATAGGAGAAAAAGCTACTGTCAGCCATCGGGTCCATGTATGTGCAGGCACACATGACTATACCGATCCGGCTCTTCCCCTACTGCGTCCCGAAATCCGTATCGGTAATCAAACATGGATTTGCGCTAATACATTCATCGGTCCTGATATAGAGATTGGAGAAGGTGCTGTGATAGGCGCAGGTACAGTAATGGTAAAAGACGCAGAGCCGTGGGGAGTTTATGCAGGAAATCCGGCTAAATATATAAAAAAAAGAATATTAAAGAAATGAATATAGTTAAAAATAATTACATGGGGGGGGTAAAAACAAAGGTATTATTCTCTTAAAGTTCATTGCCGCCTTTTTAATAACTTATTCACACATGGGAATATTATTTCCTAAATACGGTAGTTTAGTTACCGGTGGGGCAATAGGTGACGGTTTATTCTTTTTCTGTTCCGGTTTTACTCTATTTATGGGAAGACAAGACGGCTTTCCGAATTGGTATAAAAGACGAATTAACAGAATTTATCCCACTATCATAATGTGGGCACTGGTATCGGCAGTAATTTTCAATTGGAATTGGCAAATTACAGACTTAATAACAACCCCTAAATATTGGTTTATACCATGTATTATGGCATATTATGTCATCTTCTATCTCATCCGTACTTATCTATTGAAGTTTTTAAATCAAGTTTTTGGCATAGCTTTCCTGCTTGTGGCAATCAGTAGTTTCTGGGTATTAGATTTTAATCATTCGGTAATGTATGCCGCGGTTCCATTTATGAGAATATATTATTTTCTTTTTATGATGCTAGGTGCTATGGTAGCCATCAGAAAATACAAGGTTGTATCTCCTCTCAAGTCCGGAGGTTATGCTTTGGTAAGTCTTATTACATATTATGTACTTATGGGAATTTATAAAATAGATCCGTTCTTCTGTAAATTCCAGTTAATATCACTTATTCCGTTATTGAGTAGTATTTATTGGATATATAGATTTTGTGACACACCTCAGATTTATAAAATATTGGAATACAAATCAGGAGGAAAGTTTATTTATTTTATCTCAACTTTAACTTTGGAAATATATATGGTCCAATATGCCATCTTTACAGATAAACTCAATAACATATTTCCACTGAATATCATCATTATATATATCATCATATTTATTGCTGCATATCTGCTAAAATGCACAGCCCATCTTTTTTCACAGATATTCAGCAATGAGCCTTTCAATAACAAAAGTATATATCAAGTATAACGAAAGCTATTATGAATAATTCCATAGCTGCCATCATCCTCACATACAACGAAGAGAAACATATATCCCGTTGTATCAACTCGCTTAAAAATATCTGTGAGGAAATATTCGTCATCGATTCTTTCAGCAAGGACCGAACTGTAGAAATTGCGAAAGAAGCAGGAGCGCAAGTTTACCAAAATCCTTGGAAAAACTATGCGACACAGTTCAACTGGGGGCTGAAGAATTGTCCCATTACAACAGAATGGATATGGCGCATTGACGCTGACGAGTTTTTGGAGGGTAACTTGGGACCTGCCATGAAAAAAGCATTGGCGGAATGTAACAATGAGGTAAATGGAGTATACGTCCGCAAGCGTATAGATTTTATGGGCAAGCCTCTGTTACACGGGGGATGGTATCCTTCTTACCACCTGAAAGTATGGCGAAGAGGACATGGGGAGTGTGAGAACCGATGGATGGATGAACATATTCGCATCTTCAGTGGAACAACAATCACAGTGGAAGAGGGGAATCAAGTGGACGCCAATTTGAATGACCTGACCTGGTGGACAGAAAAGCACAATGGATATGCTACACGGGAAATGGCGGATATGCTGATGATGGAATACGGACTGGACGACAGAGGCAAAGAAGTACAGGCCAAGTTTTGGGGTACAGAGGAACAGCGTAAACGATGGCTGAAAGTGAAATATATAAAAGCACCGCTATTCTTACGGCCATTTATCAATTTCAATATACGCTACATTCTGAAAGGGGGATTTCTGGATGGAAAAGAGGGCTTTATATGGCACTTTTTACAAGGTTTCTGGTATCGTTTCCTGGTAGATGCCAAAATTTATGAAATAAAAAAACGCTTTGGATGGAATGACAAGAGAATCAAGGCATTCATAAAAGAAACGTATTTAGATAAATAACCACTTACATTATAAAAGCATCAACACTATGAAAGTTTCAATTATCACCTCCTGCTACAATCGGGAAGCCACCATTCGTGGAGCAATAGAAAGTGTGCTGGAACAGGATTATCCCTACATAGAATACATTGTGGTGGATGGAGCTTCGAAAGATAACTCGCTGGCTGTCATCAATGAATATAAAAATGGGATAGATACAATTATTTCCGAACCGGATAAAGGTATGTATGAAGCGATTAACAAAGGAATACGTGCAGCAACAGGAGATATTATCGGTCTGATTCACTCCGACGATTTCCTGTTTTCATCTCACACCATCTCCGACATAGTGAAAACATTCGAGGAACAAGATGCGGATATGATATACGGCAACGGAGTCTTTGTAGATTATGACGACACCAACCAGATGATACGAAACTGGATAAGCGGACGGTACAGTAAAGAGAATGTAAAAAACGGATGGCTCCCACTCCACCCCACTGTCTATATAAAGAAGGAGTGCATGGATAAATGGGGACTTTACGACGAAAGTTATAAGATAGCCGCCGACTCGGATTTGCTGGTACGCTATCTGTATGAAGCCAACCTGAAAGTATATTACCTGAACAAATACATCGTGAAAATGAGAATGGGGGGACTTTCTACTGATGCAGGAAAAAGCAAACTGAAATGGGCGGAGGACTTGAGAATGTATAAAAGTCACGGAATAAAACCCATCTCGGCACTGAAAGGCAAAATTCTTTCAAAGATTCCACAGTTCATTGAAGCCAGACTGCCGTGGAGTGAAATACCGGAAGCAGAGGAAGAAAGCCTGATACAACCTGCCGCCGCAAATAAAAAAGAATGAAAATACGTTTACTAGTTCTAACCTTGCTGATTATCGGAGTTCATCAGCATATACAAGCACAATATATGCTGGGAACTACCGGTATGATGAATATTCCTACCGCCGACAGGCAGAAGCCGGGAACTGTGATGTTGGGAGGAAATTATCTGCCCAAACAGATGATGCCTGCACGATTCGACTACAACACAGGAAATTACTTTGTGAGCATCAGTTTCTTTTCCTTTCTGGAGCTTGCCTATCGGGAAACTTTAATAAAAGGGGACTATATATCATCCAAGCCTAAATACAATCAGCAGGATCGTTCCTACTCCATCCGGCTGTGTGTGTGGAAAGAAGGAAAGTTTCTGCCGGGAATAGCACTGGGAGCCAATGACCCGATAGCGGATAAAGGAGCCAATACTTTTCAATCTTACTATGGGGTGATAACGAAAGGATTCCATCTGGGAGGAGAGCATTATCTCTCGGCTTCTTTGGGATATTATCTGGAAGGCGGGAAGAACAGTAAGACCAAATGGTTCGGCAATAAATACAAAGGTGTATTCGGAGGGATAAGCTATATACCCGCTTTCTGCAAAGAGTTGAAAATGATGGCCGAATATGACTCGGACGGGGTGAATGTGGGAGCAGCTGTCAGGCTGTGGAAACATTTGTCCATGCATGCTTTTACCCACGATTTTACTTGCGTATCGGGTGGTATACGCTATGAGTGCACCCTAATACATTGACGCAATGAGCAAATATTTAATAGCAATCCTCCTTTCGGCATGGAGCATTTCCCTCCGGGCACAAGTGGCCGAAAAACTACAGCAACTGGGAATGGAGAACATACAAACGGTAACGGAGGTGAACGGCAACACAACGATTGCTTTTGAAGACAATGTATATAGAGGTACTTACCGAGGAATAGGCAAAGCCATCGAAGCAGCCATGGAAGGAATGTACGGGGGAAATCTGCAAATGGTGGTGTTGGAGCACAGTATCCCCCAGCTATGCATTACGCTGAGCGATAAGGTGATAACCGAATATAAAGAGAAACAGATTACCATAGGGGAAGTGTACCGACAGATGGGAATCAGTTATGATACCGATGAAGCGATGGAGGTACTGAAAAAGACACACCGGACACTCAATTCATCGGCAGGGAAAGTAGACATTGTGGTCTATCCGGAAGTAAAACTGGAAAACTCCAGCTTTGACCGACTTTATACTTACTATGTCAACCTGGCTCCAGCCGTAGAAATGGCTTTATGGAAAGGGGCGGAACTGACAGCGCAAGTGGTATTCCCGGTAGCGACCAACCTAAAAGGACAATATAAGAAGATACGTCCCGGAGTGATTGCACTGTCGCAAGAGTTTTGCTTCGGCAAAGGATTTTTGGGACGAGTAACTGCAGGAAACTTTACCAACAACCGCATGGGGGCACAAGCGGAGATGAAATACCGCACAGCAAATGGCAGACTGGAACTGGGAGCTGTGGCAGGAGCTACCGTGCAATCAGTGCTGACCGATGACGAAGGATGGTATATCAGCCGGAAACTGCGGATGAACGCCGCACTGAAAGCATCTGTGTATGAACCTCGCTTCAATTTGCAATTTGATTTGCAGGCTGCACGTTATCTATATGGGGATTATGGAGTAAGAGGCGACTGCACCCGCCATTTCGGAGAATATGCCATCGGCGTGTATGGAATGTATACCGATGGGGAAATAAACGGAGGATTCCATTTTGCCATCCCTCTGCCCGGCAAGAAGTGGAGCCGTAACCGGGGAGTGCGTGTCAGGCAAGCGGATTATTTTGCCATGGAATACAGTATGGAATCCTGGGGCAGATATGCGGATGAAAAAATGGGGGAAACTTATCGCACCCGACCTGATGAGAACCGGAGTAACCGGTTTTTCCAACCGGAATATATACGCTATTTCCTGATAAAGGAAGCAAATAAATAGATTACTAATTTTTAAAAACGAAGAAAAATGAGAACAAGCAAGTTTTTTAAAACAGGTTTGCTACTGTTTGTAGCAAGTTTGGGGTTAATAAGCTGCGGGGATGACGACAAAGAACCGGAAATTGTAGTTGACCCTGTAAGCGAAAATGTGGAATATTACATTGAAGGTAAAGTAGTAGCGGATAATGCCGCACTGGACGGAGTCAGCGTAACAGCGGGAGAGGCTACCGCAACTACAGACGAAAACGGTCAATATTCACTGACGGTAAAAGATAAGAAAACTTATACGGTGAGCTTTGCCAAGGAGGGATATAGAACTGTTTCTGACGCATCAGTAGAAATAGCTAACAACGCTACCAACAGAAGTCTAGTAACACTGAACGTGACTATGAGCAAGGAAGGCGTGGCTGTAGCTGTTGATCCTGAAAGTGATAAAGTGATTACAGAAAAAGGAGAAGGGGAAACAGAAGATGCCCAGACAGTATTGACTATTCCCGCCGGTGCCGTATCAACCGCTACCGATGTAACTCTTACTCCGTATCTGGAAGCTGTTGCAACCGATGTGACTCCGGGCAGTAAGGAAGAAGCGATTCCCATGACTAATATTGCTATCAGTTCCAGCCAGGATGCAGCCCTAAATCAGGATGTTACCTTGTCTGTAGCCAATGCTAGTTCCAGCGATTATTATTTTGACGAAGTAGAGGTATACGAAAAGACTAACGCACGTGCTATCGGTGACTGGAAGAAATATGCCGACGCCGCTTTTGATAAAGCGACCAACAGCTACATAGCTGCCATCAAAAAGGGAAGTTCACTGAATAAGGATTATTCTATCCGTGTAAAGAGTGAAAAGAATGTCAGCGAAACCAAGAACGATGAAATATTGAAAGAAGACAGCTACAGTAACGCAGGAAATATGAGCGCTACTACTTATGATATTCCTTATACTGCCAAATTAGGATGGGAAATATCTGCATCCGGACTGGATGAAGGCGCTCTTTCATTGGTGAAAGCTGCCATAGCTGCACAAGAAGGTGGATCGGAAGGTGTATACACCGTAAACAAGACCTTTACAGCCCACGTAAGCGGTGACTATATTCTGTATTTCTCTTGCAAAGCCAAATATGTAGAAAAAGAGTACACTTTCTCTATTGCCGGTAAAAAGGTTACTGTAAAAGTTAAACATTATCTGGGAGTGGAATTTGTTTATACCAACCAAAGTTCAAGTATGCATGGTGGTGGCTCTATAGGCTAAAACAGTCTTTTCAATTAATACAAAATATGAGTAAAAAAGTAGCATTGATTTCAGGTATCACAGGTCAGGACGGTTCGTTCCTGGCCGAGTTCCTGATAGAAAAAGGATACGAAGTACATGGTATTCTGAGACGTTCTTCTTCATTCAACACCGCACGTATAGAACATCTGTATCTGGACGAATGGGTGCGGGATATGAAGCAGAACCGACTGGTGAACCTGCATTGGGGGGATATGACGGACAGCAGCTCACTGATACGCATCATACAGTCTGTACAACCTGACGAGATTTATAATCTGGCCGCACAAAGCCATGTAAAAGTAAGCTTCGATGTGCCCGAATACACAGCGGAAGCGGATGCGGTAGGTACGCTGCGTATGCTGGAGGCGGTACGTATATTGGGACTGGAAAAGAAAACCAAGATTTATCAGGCATCTACTTCGGAACTTTTCGGACTGGTACAGGAAGTTCCTCAGAAAGAGACAACTCCTTTCTATCCCCGTTCTCCATACGGAGTAGCCAAGCAATATGGTTTCTGGATAACCAAGAATTACCGCGAAAGCTATGGCATGTTTGCCGTAAACGGCATTTTGTTCAATCACGAAAGTGAACGCCGGGGCGAAACTTTTGTTACCCGGAAAATTACCCTGGCGGCAGCACGCATCGCACAAGGATTCCAAGATAAACTGTACTTGGGAAATCTGAATTCCCTGCGCGACTGGGGATACGCCAAAGACTATGTGGAATGTATGTGGCTGATTCTGCAACACGATACGCCCGAAGACTTTGTTATCGCCACCGGAGAATATCACACTGTACGCGAATTTGCCACCCTTGCTTTCAAGGAAGTGGGCATCGACTTGCACTGGGAAGGTGAAGGTGTGAACGAGAAGGGTATTGACACAGCTACAGGCAAGGTGCTGGTAGAGGTGGATCCCAAATATTTCCGCCCGGCAGAGGTGGAACAATTACTGGGAGATCCTACCAAAGCCAAAACGTTACTGGGATGGAATCCCCGCAAGACTTCATTTGAGGAACTGGTGGGAATCATGGTGAAACACGATATGAAATTCGTGAAGAAACTCCATCTTAAAGCAAGCTGTTAAATCATTAGTTAAAATTTCAATGGAGAAATCAGCCAAAATTTATATAGCAGGGCACCACGGACTCGTGGGCTCCGCTATTTGGCGTAACCTGCAAGAAAAAGGCTACACCAACCTGACCGGCAAAAGTCACAAGGAACTGGACTTACTGGACGGGGTTGCCGTAAAGGACTTCTTTGACCAAGAAAGACCGGACTATGTAATCCTTGCCGCCGCCCACGTGGGAGGTATCATGGCAAACAGTACATACAGGGCGGACTTTATCTATAAGAACCTGCAAATACAACAGAACGTGATAGGAGAAAGCTTCCGTCACGGAGTGAAGAAATTATTGTTTCTGGGAAGTACCTGCATTTATCCCAGAGACGCACAACAGCCTATGAAGGAGGATGCTCTCCTCACCTCCCCGCTGGAATATACGAATGAGCCATACGCCATCGCCAAAATAGCGGGTCTGAAAATGTGCGAGAGTTTCAACTTGCAATATGGTACTAACTATATCTCTGTTATGCCTACGAACCTGTATGGTCCCAATGATAATTTCAATCTGGAACGCAGCCATGTGCTGCCTGCCATGATCCGGAAAATACATCTTGCCAAATGCTTGAACGAAGATAACTGGGAGAACATACGCTATGATCTGGACATGCGTCCGGTGGAAGGTATAAACGGAGAGAGCAGAACAGAGGAGATACTGGCTATCCTGAAAAGCTACGGTATCAGCAAGGACGGGGTGGAACTGTGGGGAACAGGCACGCCACTGCGCGAATTCTTATGGAGTGAGGAAATGGCGGATGCCAGTGTATTCATCATGGAGCATGTGGACTTTAAAGATACTTACCGTCCCGGCACAAAAGAGATACGCAACTGCCACATCAACATCGGTACGGGAAAAGAAATCTCCATCGCCGGCCTGGCTCATCTGATAGTAAAGGAGACGGGATATAAAGGCAACATTACATTCAATCCGGAGAAACCGGACGGCACCATGCGCAAACTGACTGATGTGACCAAATTGCACGAATTGGGATGGCATCACAAAATAGACATAGAGGAAGGGGTGCACAAGATGTACCAATGGTATCTGGAATATAAAAAGAAATAAAGAACATACGCGTTATGGAAACTCATATCGTTATCATGGCAGGCGGCATAGGAAGCCGCTTCTGGCCCATGAGTACGCCGGAATGTCCCAAACAGTTCATTGATGTGACGGGATGTGGCAAAAGCCTGATCCAACTGACAGTGGAACGCTTTCAAGGGTTGTGCATTCCGGATAATACATGGATAGTGACTTCGGAAAAGTACAAGGAGACAGTAAGGAAACAATTGCCATCTGTGCCGCCTCATCATATACTGACGGAGCCGGTTGCACGTAACACGGCACCCTGCATCACATACGCTTGCTGGAAAATCAAAAAACACCACCCTGACGCCAATATTGTAGTGACTCCTGCGGATGCATTGGTTATCAATACGGATGAATTCCGCCGGGCGATAGCCAAGGCACTGCTGATGACAGATCAAAGCAAGGCCATTGTAACCATAGGTATCAAACCTTGCCGCCCGGAAACGGGATACGGATATATAGCTGCAGGAGAAGAGGTGGATCAGGATATACGGAAAGTGGATGAATTCAAAGAGAAACCGGATTTGAAAACGGCACAGCAATATGTGGACGCCGGGAATTATTTCTGGAATGCAGGGATTTTTGTATGGAATGTAAAAACCATAGAAGAGGCTATACGCCGTTATGCACCGGGCATCGCCGAGGTGTTCGACAGGATTTATCCGGAGTTCTATACCGAAAGGGAAAAAGAAACCATAGAAGAGCTGTTCCCTACTTGTGAAAGTATATCCATAGATTATGCCGTAATGGAAAAAGCGGAACGGATTTATGTATTGCCGGCAGAGTTCGGATGGTCTGATCTGGGCAGTTGGGGCTCATTACATTCCTTGCTGCCCAAAGATAACCGGAACAATGCCATCGTAGGCGAAAATATCCGATTGTATGAATGTAATAACTGCATTGTACACACACCGCATTTGAAACAAGCGGTGATACAAGGACTGGACGGATATATCATAGCCGAGAAAGAGGGAACCCTGCTGATATGCAAACTGGCAGAAGAGCAGCGTATTAAAGAATTTTCGAAAGCATAAGGAATGATTATAGCAGTTGATTTTGACGGCACAATAGTGGAGCATAAATATCCCGAAATAGGCAGGGAACTACCCTTTGCCATAGAAACGCTGAAAAAACTACAACAGGAACGACACCGCCTTATTCTGTGGAGTGTACGGGAAGGTAAATTATTACAGGAGGCCGTGGATTTCTGCCGGGAGCGTGGATTGGAATTTTATGCCGTAAACAGCAATTATGCGGAAGAAACCCTGGAAAGTGATCATTATTCCAGAAAACTGAAGGCGGATTTGTTTATTGATGACCGCAATCTGGGAGGACTGCCCGAATGGGGGATGATTTACAGAATGATCCATGACAAATGGGGATACGAAGATATTTATCAAAGTTCAGATAATAAAGAAGAGAATAAAAAGCGAAGCTTTTGGAAGATACTTTTTTCCAAGATGTAGAATCCCCGCTTCCGAATGTAGTGATACAGGGGGAAGCCCATAAGAAAACTAATGTTAGATCAGAGGTAAGTACTGTTATCAGCGGATAACGGAAACTTACGAAGTAGTGTTGGTGATACCCGCCTGGGAAGGTAGGTATCACCTTTTTTTGATCTATACCATTAGTATTTGAATACTTGTTCTTTTCCGGGTTCTATGGTCATGGCTTTCATTCCTTTCCGGGTTGGAATGTTCAGTATTCCCTTTCCGCCGTCGGACTTGATACGGATTACTTTCTTATCCATATAGATATGGATATTGCCGTATGGAGTAGGTACTGTTCCTTCCATCCATTTCAACCCGCCCAGACAAGGGGTGACGGAGTATTCCTCGTAACCGGGTTTGGTGGGTTTTACTCCCAGATAGTATTTGCCCAACAAATAGATGGGGCTGGCTCCCCATGCATGGCAGAGGCTCTTGCCGTATGGACGTCCGTACATGGCCAAATGCTGGGTACCTGTTTCTTCGGGATTGTATTTCTCCCAAAAACTGGTAGCTCCTTCTTTCAACATACCGCCCCAATAGGCTTTCATTTCTTTCATTACCGATTCTTGTTCGCCCAAGGCGCACAGCGCTTCCAGTTCATAGAAACGCATATAAGGAGTGGTGATTTTCAAAATACTGTCATTCTGCAATACGGAGTGTTTGATGGCCTGCTGTTTATCGGCATTCAGATAATTGAAGAAGACAGAGAACATATTGGCGTAACGGGTAACGGACTCACTCTGCTTTCCCTGAATACGGTTGTGTACCATCGCTTGTTTCTGCTCATTCCAGAAAGCGGGTTCCAGCTTGGAACGTAAAGCGGAAGCCAGTTTCTCATACTTGGTTTTGTCTGCCGTATTGCCGGCCAGACTGGCACAAAGCGCCATGGTTTCCAAACTTTTGCAGAACAAGACTTGCTCAAAGGAGAGTTCGCCCTTCTTGTCCAGATAACCGTCTGCCCAGTCTACGAATACCCAGTCACCGGTCATACCTTCCACCATACCGTTGGCGTTGGTACGTCCCAATACATAGTCCATCATGCTTTGCATACGCGGATAGAGTTGGGTTACAAAGTCTTTGTCACCAGAATACATATAATAATCGTAAATACTGAGAAACCAATAGAAGGTGTAGTCCATAATGGTATTGCTGTGGCTGGTCACAGGGTCTTTTCCACGAAGCAGCCAAATGGTACGTTTCACGGTTTCATTATCGAAGAACAGATAGTAGTTCATCAGATAACTCTGGATGGCATCGCCACTCCATACCCAACGGTCGCGCTTGATGCCGTCGATAAAGAATTCACGGGTAGTAAGGTGCATGGTGTACGCTCCTACTTCCCAAATGCGGTTCAGCTCTTCGTCATTACATTTGAATGAGCCCCGGTACTCTTCGGGCAAGTATTCGTATTGCATGGAAACGTCCTGCATCGTTACTCCCGGATCGCAAGTGACATAGACATAACGGAAAGCCTTGCTATTGTCTAAAGTATATTCATCGTATAGTTTCCGTGTATTCCGGATGGCCAGATCGGTTATTTGCCCCGGCTCTGCCAGCAATTTGTCCAATGTTTCGCAATATTCCGTATCCAAGGCTTCTTCAGGACTTTCACCGTAATAGATATGGATCGTTCCTTTTCCCTTTACATCTTTCAGAGTGATATAACCAAAGGTTTCTTTTCCGAAGTCGTACAATACCCCCTCTTTCCGGGGAGTGGAGGAAACTGCTTTCATCGGTTTTCTAACCAATGAAAACTTGGAAGGCAGTTGGGTGGCTCCGTCAAAGTTCCAACACCCTGCATCCATATAAACGGTAGCAGAAGTATCACTGGCTTTTCCGCTTTCGTCTATCCATTCTTTATCCTCGTAGGTTACTTTCCAAGTTTTGTCCGTATTTACGGTTTTTCCTTTCACATAAATAGTGGGGGGAGTGGACTGATTCCACACTTTGATGTTCAGACTGTGTTTTCCTGCGGGGAGTTTCAAGGTGGAGGGCATACCGAATTGCAGTTTGCCATCCAATTTCACATTGTATTTTCCTTCGGCGGCAATGAAGATCTCTTCAGGTTCCGCCAGGTCCAATTTCTTGCTGAATTCCACTACCACATAATGGCTGTCTGTTTTCCAGAAGGGAGGGAAAAAAGCACCGCGTTCCGTACGGCGGTTGTTCATCTGGTTGCCCAGCCATATTTCATAATCACCCGGATACCAGATCCAGGTCTGGGCGGAGGCGGCAGCACTCAATGCAAGTGCTCCGACTAAAGTGGCAAGTCTGTTTTTCATAATGGTATCACGTTTTATTTTTCCTTCAAATAGCTATATTCCTTTGTCAGTCCGGCATTTGCCTTGATACTGTCGTTCACCATCGGACCATTGTTTTCCCATGTATTACCCGGACCATTGGCGTTCTTCAGAAACTTCTCTCCTTCCGTCCAGTTGTCCTTGACGGTGATAAATGAAGATCCTTCGTCGGTGTAAAGATAGAACCAATGATTGGGATCGTGTGCATAACCGGGTGAAAAAATGTTAGAAACGCAATTTTCCGTAATCCAGCTATGAGGTTGTGAACCTAATGTATAAATACCGGCTACATCATACATGTGCTTGGCATAGTGATGAATCAGATTGGCGTGCACGCGGTTATTGCACATACAGTTTACTGTACGTGTCCATCCCCATCCCAAACTGATGCCCGAATAGGATACATCACTGATTTCATTGTGTTCGATATTGATATCACTTACATAACCGGCGCAAATACCCAAGGTACCCCAGTCTTCATTGGTCACATCATTGATATAATTGTTGGAAATGGTCAGTCCGGTACAGACCTCACGACGGTCGGCAGGATCGTATGGAAGATGTGTTTCGTGAGCGGCAGGACTGAAACTACCCGCCACAATACCGTTTCCGGCAATATCACGGAAAAGACAACCGTTTATACGTCCTCCACCGGTGGCCCATTCATAATCAATACCTGTAGAGCCCAAATGCTGGAAACGGCACTTCTCGAAATCAATATCCTGGGCAGCCTTGACTACGACTGCCGATGCCGGACGTCCCAACCAACCTTGATTATCCAGCTTATGATTGTTCTTACGAATCATAGAAGGACGGATTTTATACCCGTCTGTCATGTACATACCTGCCTGAAGAGGAACATGACCTTGCAAAGAGGGACGCATCCAGGTGGTATATTGGAAAGTAACATTGTCAAAACGAATGTGCTTTACCGGACGGTCTATAGTTCCTTCCACCCATACTAAAGTTTCGATGCCGGGAACTACGGCTTTGCTTATCTTCTCTCCTTTCCGAGGATAATAATATATTTTACGGCTTTCAATGTCATGATACCACTCGCCGGGTTCATCCAGCAATTCCATGGCATTGGTCAGATAGAAAGCCGAGTTGTGACCATCCTTAGTCACCATAGGACGCGGCCACGGATGTTCAAACTGGATGCGGCTTTCAGGATTATGGAAACGCACGGCGGCACTGTCTCCCTGTATTTCGACCGACTTGATACGGAGATTTGCCACACACCACATTTCATGAAGGACCATTTCGGCATATCGGGCCTTCTGTATTTTCTTTACAGCAGCGGCAGGTACCCACAGTATTTCGTTTTGGGGATCGTTGTTGATGATGCGATACATCTTTTCAAAGTCTGCCACATCCCTTGCACGAACAGCCTTTTGTCCATTGATCCACAGTTGCCGGAAATCCAGCGGACGTCCGTTAAACATAGGGACATCGGCTACCCACAACTTTCCTTGCTTCTTCCAGTTTCTGATTTCCACCCCACCATTCAGAATGGCATTTCCATCCGAAGTGATGACTGTAGGTGAAGCTTCCGTCCCGCTGTCCTCGGGACGAATAAAGACGGGTTCGTACAGATGGTAATCACCTGCCTCCATATGAATGGTGATGCCACCTTTTACACTCTCATCATTAAGACGACGAAGTTCCCTTGCCTGACGCAATGCGGCTGTAAGGGTGGCCTTCGGAGAGTCTTTGGTACCCGGATTCCGGTCATTACCTTTCGGAGATACGAACAAATCGGCTGCTGATAGTGTACAAGCTATCAGCAGCGCAGTAGTGGTTATGAATATTTTTTTCATTTGTAAATCATTAGGAGTAAGTGGTTAGTGATTAGTCCGCGCCAAAGGCATCCATACCGTCATTTCAGCCTTTCCGCGATTTCCCCATGCATAATAAGGAATCAGACGGATATTGACCGGTTTGTCGGCCTTTCCTACCTCGCGGTACAATGTATCTTTCCACGATACCTCATCAACCAGACGGGCAGTACCATCCAACGCGACAATCGGACTGCCTTCAATGATTATTTTTTTCGGGGTCAACCGGATATCGGCAGGTATCAGCACATTATCTATCTTATGTCCGCCTTCTATATCCATACTTTCCAAACAATATACCAACGGGCCACGTTTTACCACTACCTGGTTACGGATTTCTTCGGCCAACGGATTTGCTTCCAGCAATTTTACAGGCATATCCATCACCCATTCCACACAGTCCCCTTTCTTCCAGATGCGGTTTACCTCAGCGTATGTATTCGCTTTCCAAGTTCCTTGCACCGGTTCACCATTTACCTTCAAAGTTGCTTTCTCGCACCAGTCCGGAACACGGAGGAACAAAGAGAATGCTTTCTTTTTTGATGGTTTCGGAGCTTCGGTAACAGTCAGCTTCACAGCACCTTCCCACGGATACTCCGTTTCTTGCATCAGCCCGATTTTTCCCACTTCCTTCAAAGCTGTCGTCAGTGTATTCGCTCCATATAAATTGCAATATACCGCATTCGGAGTCACCGTATAAGCATAGTTCTGGGCTTGACAAACGGTGCGCAGCGTATTAGGCGGACAACAGAAGCAACTGATATACTCGGTACGTTCTTTAGGCCAGCGAAGTGTGTATGGCAAATCCGCACTGATGCGCAACGGGTTGGTATAGAAATATTTCTTTCCATCCAGACTGACACCACTCAACACACTGTTATAGAGGGCAGTTTCCACAATATCCGCATATTTGACATCGCCCGTCACTTCCAGCATACGCCAGTTGAAAAGCATATTGCCGATATTGGCGCAGGTCTCGTTATGCGCCGTACTATTAGGCAACTGATAAGGACGGCCATAGCTTTGGTGTACTTTCTGAATACTGTCCGGCTCATAGCAGGTACCATCCGGCGAAGTACCGTCATACAGCGCACCGCACGCTCCTGTAACATACATCTTGCGGGTCACAATGTCTTTCCAGATGCTGGTCAGGTTTTTCATCAGTTGGTCTTCTCCTGTTTCGGCATACACATCGGTCACACCGGCATACAGGTAATTGGAACGCACGGCATGTCCCATCGCATTGTATTGCTGACGGAACGGAATACGGTCCTGATTATCATCGGTGCCATTTTCCACCATTCCACGGATATCAATCAGATTCTTGGAAAGTTCCAGATAACGGGGATTCCCTGTAGCACGGTACATTTCCACCACGCCCATATAATGGGAGGGACAAATAGCATTTCTTGCCAGTTCCGCAGAAGCGGTTTCATAAAAATGACAGAGGAAGTCCGTCGCTTTTACGGCAGCATCGAATAAAGTAGTCTTTCCGGTGGCACGGCGATGAATAATACCTGCCATCATCAGATGTCCCAAATTGTAGGTTTCAAAATTCAGACGATTGGCAAATGCACCTTTCTCGTCCTCACCGCCTACTTTGGTACCAATTACCGTCTGTTGCTGTTTTTCCGAATGAGTGTCAATCCCCTTATTCTTTTCCTCAATGATGACAGGGGTATGAATGTAACCGTCCGCACGCTGGGCTTTCACCACATGTTCAATGAAGTGGTCCATCAGTTTATCCAATTCGGGATCTTTCGTGACGGCATACACGGAAGCCACTCCCTCCATCCATTTATACATATCACCATCATGAAAGGGAGGTCCCCAATGTTCGCCTTCGCAAACACCGGCAGCTATTTCAAAGTTACGGAAACCATGCGAAACATCGGGATTGTTCCATGTATCCCACATACTTTGCAAGGAGGTATGGCTATATACATTGAAACGGTCGCCCCAAAAGCCATCTGTCCAATGCACAGCACCTAATTCCGTATTGGCCATCTTGGCAAAACGACTTTGGCTCATATCCGTCAGCCCGCCCGATTGGGCAAATGCTCCCGTAGTTACTCCGGAAGCCAGTAAAAGTAGTAGTCTAATGCTCTTCATAATAATCTGTCACTTATTCTTTTCTTTATAAAGAGAGGACGATAATAAGAAACGTTTGTACTCTATTTATAATTATTTCATATTCTGTATCTTTAGAAAGAGCTTTCATTGGCAGATAATGAAAGTCTGTTTTCAAAAAACGGGTTTCTGATTTTTATTTCAGACACCCGTTTTTTTCAAGTTCTCCAATACTTTCTATCAAAGAACTCCTTTATCCACAATCGTATTATTTCAGTTTGCTCAAATCCAACTCTTTATAAGCCACACGCTGACGGCGCCAGGTATATACGGCATGGAGTTTGCCATCCTTGCCCTGAATGATGGACGGATAAGAATATTGGCTGATAGGGCTGTCTTCCAATGTCATTACATTCTTCCAGTGAATACCATCATCCGAAACCGCCACACACAACGGTGTACGCGGCCCTTTCGGAGTGCCCGGCAATGTACTGAAATCATTATAAATCAATACGTGACGACCATCTTTCATTGTTACGGCATCCGTACCCGAATTATTATTGGGAACATCAAGCAAGGTAACTTTACTCCATGTTTCACCGTTGTCACTGCTCCATGAAGTAGCAATCTGTGCGTTACGTGTACGGCAAAGCACCTGCAAACGCCCATCCTTATGACGCAAAATGCTGGGCTGGATAGCATAAATAGGCTTCTCACCTTCTCCTTTTATGGCTTCACCGCCTTCCTGATCGTCTACATTGGCTGCATTTGCCTTACGCAAAGCAGTAGGCACACTCATTTCCGCCTCTACAGGACCTACCATCTTCCAAGTCTTTCCTTTATCATCCAAAATTTCAAAATGGATACGCCATCCTCCATCACCTTCTGTACTGGAAGGACAAATAATACGGCCATCCACATACTCCGGCTTATTTTTAATAGGACCTAAGAAACCTTTTGGCAACGGTTCACGTTGGCTCCAAGTTTTTCCACCATCTTTAGAACGTACCAGCCAACCACTCCAATCGGCTACTTTCAATCCTATTTTATAGAACAGGATTAAATCTCCGCCGGGTATTTGGAAAAGCACAGGATTCCAACAAGCCTTGCGGCGTGCCCGGGACTTATCCCCTTTAAACGTAGAAGCCACGGGGCCGGCATCCGCCGGAGTGGATTCTGCTGTAATGCCCGCCAAAACAGCTTGCGGATCATCCAGACTAAACACCCCGTCGGCAGCCAGATAAGGTGCGCTCCATTCCGTCGCACCCTTCGGCTTGCGACATACCCAGATACAACAATCCGGATTACGCTCTTTAGTACCTCCAAAGAAAGAAGCTACCAGGTCTCCGTTCTTCAATTCCACAATAGTAGCGCCATGACATTCGGGAAAAGAAGCTTGCTCGTATAAAAACTGATCTTCCACGATACCTGCACGGTTTTTACCTAAAGATGGATCCATACTAACCGAAAAATGATAGTTTCCCGAAGGAACACTCCATACGGTAGAGTTGCCTTCCCGACGTACAAAGGTAACGTCCTTATCCTTTACCGCCTTCTCGTCCAAGGTAGGAAGATAAACCAATGCAGTAGTATTACAAGGAATCGTGATATCCCATTCCAGATGCGTAAGAGTTTTCTTCCAATTACTAATCATCTTACCATATAAAGTGTTGTGCGAAGCTTTGACATAACTCAACTCTTGGATGGAAAAATCCGGTTTAAAGATGATTTGTTTGTAAGCGGGCTGTGCCGGATTAAATCCGGCTAAATCACGGAAATACCAAGTCAATAGATCACCCAATATCATCACATGGTTACAACTGTTCATCCAACGATTGGCGGTATCACCGTTCCACAATTCCCAAATGGCAGTAGCTCCCTTTTCTATCATATAGCCATAACTGGGATAAGTTTTGTTGCTTGCCAACAAGAAAGCAACATCGCCACGCCCCATACGGGTAAGCTCACGCATCATCCAGTTCATACCTATCACCCCACTGCTGATGTGACCTTTATTCCGGGTAATAATGCCTGTTATTACATTTTTTTCCACTTCTTCCCTATAGGCCTCAGGCACCATATCGAAAGCCAGTGGCAGGATATTAGCCGTCACTGTATTGTTACCATAGAATATGCTGTCGGGATAAAGAACATGGGGCATTTGTACCGGAGAAGTTCCCTTCTTAACTGTAAGGAAACGGGCATTGAAGCAGTCTTTAATTTTTGCTGCATCCTTCTCGAATTCCTTCGCCTCATCTTCCAAACCTTGCAAACGGGCGAACTTGGCCAGCATTTGCGATACCTTATAATAGTAGGCTGTAGCAATCAGCGCTCCATCCGTCTTGCGGGCAGGGTCCTGACTGTGAATCAATTCCGGTGATTCGGGAGGCATACACCAGTCACCGTATTTATCGGCGTTAATCACTCCATCCTCTGTAGTGAACTCACTGCGTATATGGTGCATCCATTTCTTGATAGCGGCATAATTTTTACGAATAGGTTCGATATTGCCGAACTGTTCATAAACCATATCACAGATTACCGGAAATGTGGATGACCACGTCATTTCCGATGTATAATAATTGTAATAAGCCGGACAAATATCAGGAATACAACCGTCTTCACGCTGCGCTTCACGGATGTCATCCGCCCATTTGGCATAGGTGTTTCCATTATTGAACATGAAACTTTCCCCCCACGTTCCCATAGCATGGTCGCCAAGCCAGGGCTGGCGCTCGTCACGCTGGGGACAATCCAAAGGCACTCCTTTATAATTACTGGAAATCCCCCACCAGGCATTCCGATAAACCCGATTCATGATATCATTGGAACATTCGAAAGTACCGTTATCTTCCAAGTCATCATATACTACTTCAGCAACCAAATCTTCCGCTTTCAGATTTTTATAACCTGTCACTTCTACATATTGGAATCCATGATAAGAAAAACGAGAACTCCAGGAAGTGTTGTTTTCTTTACCGTTGCAGATATAATAATCCGTACTCTGGCTATGGCGGAGATTTTCCACATCCAGTTCCGTACCGTCATTCTTTATCCGTTCGGCATAACGTATGCAAATCGTATCTCCCGCAGCGGCTTTCGCTATGTTAATACGCACCCATCCTGCCATATTCTGACCGAAATCAATCATATAACGGTTACCATATTGCTTGAAGACAGCCGGCTTCAGCGTTTTCATCACTTTCATGTTGGGAGCGGTATTGCCACGAAGTGTACCGTACGGCAATGAAACACGTTGCGCTTTCAGCCATTTGGAATCATCATAACCGGGCTGTGTCCAGTTTCCCAATTCCATACGGGCATCGTAAATTTCACCATCGTATTCATTATTGCTACGTATAGGCCCTTGAGCCGTCAAACGCCATTTCTCATCACTGTTGATGCGCTGTATACTGCCGTCGGTATATTCTATAATCAGATTCAAACGTAACTTGGGGTAACCAAAAGTAGGAATCTTATAAGGTTTGTAATTTTGACGCATAGTGTAGAAACGTCCGTTGCCCAGGGTCACTCCGATGGCATTGTCGGCATTTCCTCCGGCAACCTGTTTAGTGACATCAAAAGAATTGTAAAGCACAGTACGACGATAATCACTTGGAGCCGGCGCCAATACCTGATCACCTATCCGCTGACCGTTAATGAACAGTTCGTACATTCCCAAACCACACAAATGAAGGGTAGCATACTTTATCTCCTTGGCTTGCGTTTTAAATTCCGTGCGTAAATAACGAGAGCTCAAACGGCTGTGTGAATCTTCCCGATCCCATGCAAACGCAGCGTCCCAACCTATCCATCGTCCTCCCCAATGAATCTCACCTAAAGGTCCCATCCCCCATCGGGCAGGCTCGCTCCATTCTGTCTCACCTCGATTGGTATAGCTTCTCACTTTCCAGTAAACACGCTGATTGCTTTTCAAACGCTTCCCTTCATAAGGAATCCATACGGACGCATCGGATTCCACTTTTCCGGAATCCCACAAATCCCCTTTATCCTGTGCTAAAAGTTCAGGAGAAGAGGCAACCAAAATCCGGTAGGCGGTCTGCATCACATTTCTTTGAGAAGATTCCAGCCGCCAGCTCATACGAGGGACAGCAGTATCCAGCCCCATGGGATCTACCATCTGCTCGGTACGCAGGCCGGTAACCGAAACATCCGCTGCTTTCAACCACAACGGAAGTGCCAAAAGAATGATTAATAATACTTGTTTTTTCATGATATGCATATTTCTTACTTATTCCATTTCTGTATGGCATCCGGCAAGGCTGTCCAAGCTTTCTGCACATAATCCTTTGCAGAATCCACAACAATCAGAACCAGATCATTGCCGCTCAGATAACCGCTATCATGCTGGAAAGAAGTGACTTTACTGTCAAACTCACCGATATATTCCAACTTACCGTCCTTTGCGCTATACCACCATGCATTCTTTTTCGCACCGCTGATTTTGCTCAAATCGATCTGCATAGGACGTCCTGAGTAATTGTAAACCAACAAATAGTCATTTCCACGGGTAGCGATGGCACGGTCATAGCGTTCGCCGTTAGTTCCCGCAATAACACTCTGATCGGGCACACGTTCAAAGAAAGGAAAAGTCAACATCAAGTTCTTCAGATATTTCATCTGATTGAAGCCGGGATCTTCCAAAGCATCCCACCATGCTTTCTTGCGTCCGTCGGCACCAAAAGAGGCTCCATATCCCGGACGGATAAATTGCATGATATCATTATGACCGTATGAGTGCCCGAATGATCCGGCGAATACCGACCAATAGGCATAACGACGCACATCGTGCTGATTCCAACGGGTTTCATTGGGATCATGCAGTCCCTGTGGAATGTCTTCATAAATAGGTTCATCATCAATTACCGGTTTCAACGGAGTCTTTGCCTGACTAGCTTCCACAAAACGCCAGTTATCTTCTTCCGTATTCTCTTCGATAGGATAGTCACCATCACCATTACGCTGCCCGTAACGACGGTGTCCGCTTTGGAACATATTGAAATCCAGCCATTCGCGGTCATTAAACCAAGTAGCCGACGTGGTACGTCCACGCGGATGGAAAGTCATCAGATGACCTTTGTCTATGCTACGGATACTGTTTGCCAACGCATCCCATACCTCCGTCTTATTATCACCACGGATATCCCCTCCTATCATCCAAATAATATTCGGCTCATCCTTGTAACGTTCCGCAAGAAATTTACCGTATGCCACGGCTTCTTTTTCATTCATCAACCCTTGTTCCACGGGAGTTCCCCAAATACATACCATCCCTATATAGATGCCCCGTGAAGCAGCACTTTTAATAATATAGTCCATGTGGTCCCAATATCCATAAATCCCTTTGCGGTTGATATCCTTGAAATTAAAACCGTCTATCATGGAATACTGACCGTAAATATTCATGGAAGGCACACCGTTCAATACCTGCACCTGCACCATGTTATATCCGGCATCCTTGCACTTATTCAGATAGTAAGAAACCTCGTCACGATTCAAGCGTTGCGGCATCAGCCATCCAGTTTCACCCAACCAGAAGAAAGGTACTCCATTTTCATGCTTCAGGTAGCGTCCCTCCTCGGACACCACCAGTTTGCCATTCTTCCAGGGAATATACGTTTTCGCTTTCTGCGCCGGCAAGGAAGTAGAGTAACATAGCAATAAAGCCAATAAGGAAAGTAATGCGTGTCTGTTCATCATTGTATTTTCAAATTCGTTTATTAATTAATTAACAATCTCTAAACAAGAGCTTTTATCAAAACAACAAGGTGTTAAAAAAAGGTCCTTATGTTTTTTAAAAAAGGCGGTTATCTTTTTTAAAAAGCTCTTGATCTTATGAGAAAAGATGAAGACTTTTTTGACAAATGTCCTCATCTTTCTCAGATTATTCCTACTACTTCATTTTCTCATATTCAATAGCCGCCAAAATAAAGGAACCTACTGACTTCGGATCATTCTCTATTACCGGCTCACCTATATAATAAGCAAAACTTCCATCCCGGTTTCCTTTACCGCCTAATCCGGCAACAGCACAACAGTTGGTAATAGTGTACGAACCATCAGGTTCTTCTTTAATGAATTGTTTGATCAGGCCATTAAAACCACGTTCTGCAGCCATCTTATATTCCGAAGAAATATATCCTTTATTCACTGCTTTACACAAGAAATACACAAAAAGCGATGAAGCAGAAGATTCCAAATAGTTTCCTTTACGGTTATTTTGGTCAGTCACCTGCCACCATACCCCTGTTTCAGGATCTTGATATTTTACAATACCTTCGGCCAACATATTTATGATCGTCATTATACTGTCACGTCCTTCGAACTGCGCCGGCATATAATCCAATACATCCACCACGGCAGCGGCATACCAGCCTATACTGCGGCTCCAGAAATTGGGTGAGCATCCGGTTTCCTTATTTGCCCAATTTTGTGTCTTGCTCTCATCCCAACCATGATAAAACAAACCGGTTTTAGGATCATACGTTTTACGGGCAATCAGCTTTATTTGATTCACAATATCGGCATTGACCGTAGTATCCTTGAATACGTTACCATATTGAGCCAAATAAGGAGAAGCCATGAATATACCATCCAGCCACATTTGATGCGGATATATCAGTTTGTGCCAGAAGCCACCTTCACTGGTACGGGGCTGTTCGGTCAGTTGTTTACGAAGAGTATCCATCGCCACCTTATAACGCCCGTCTCCCGTCTTTTCATAAAAATCGAATAAAATCTTTCCGGCATTGATATTATCAATATTAAAAGAAAGATATTTCATGGTCTTTATCTTACCGTCAGTGTCTATCAGACTGTCTGCATATATTTTTGCATAATTATAATAGGCTGTGTCACCGGTGTGTTTCCATTCCTCCAACATGGATTTCACCACCAGTCCGTGCGTATAGCCCCAACGAGGCTTTTTCGCTTTTTCTATCATCCAAGGCTCAGGGAAACGTTGCATTTCCGACTGAGCCATACGTTCGCTCCATTTGATTTCTTCGGTCTGTTTAGGAGTGGCAGTACATGCACACATTCCACCTACCAGCAACAATGAGCAAATAATGTTTAATCCTGTTCTTTTCATTTTTCTTCTTTTTACTATTTTTCATCCTTACAATCAGTGCAAGAATCATCACTTACCTAAGAATATATATTCTTCACCTGCTTTGGTTTCCAGATCATAAAGATAAGTTTTTTTCAACTCAACTTTATTCAATTTCGCTTCTTTATTTATAATCGGTTGCAAGATTTCGGGTATGGCATACAATTTATTCGGATTCTCCCCTTTTGCCGTTCTCAGCCCTTTGCCTGCCAGCGGATTTAAAGAACGCAAACGACAGTTCCCCCCATTACGGGATTTCACCACCAACCGGCTCACTTTACCATTCTTCCAACTCAAATCCAATTCAAAACCTCCACGAGCTATAATCCCGTTCACGCTTCCTTCTTTCCATTGCGCCGGCAATGCGGGAAGTAAATAAATAAAACCATCGTGGCTCTGCATCAGCATTTCTACGATACCCGCTGTACAACCAAAATTACCGTCAATCTGAAAAGGTGGATGGGCATCAAACAAATTAGGATAAGTTCCTCCTTTTTTCTTCTCGTTACGTACGAGAGTCAACTGATCGGTTATCAGTTTATAAGCATGATCACCATCCAACAAACGAGCCCACAAACATACCTTCCATCCCATACTCCATCCGGTAGACGGATCGCCACGATGGATCAGCGAAGTACGTGCCGCATCAAACAATTCGGGAGTACGGTAAGGAGAAATCTGATTACTGGGGAACAAACCATAAAGGTGTGACACATGACGGTGCACATCCTGCGGATTGTCCCAATCTGTCATCCATTCCTGCAATTGCCCCCAACGTCCTATCTGCATGGGTGCCATTTCCTTTAAACGCTGTTCCAAATGGGTGGCAAATTCAGCATCCGTACCCAATAATCGGGCGGTAGTGATTATCTGATTCCATAAATCGAATATCAGTTGGTTATCCAAAGTACACCCGGCAGCCGTAGTCGCTTTTCCATTACTGCCCGCATGAGTATTCTCCGGAGAATTGCTCGGGCATACCACCAACCAATTATGTAACGGTTCCTTCACCATTATTTCATCAAAAAACTTACCGGCTTCTTTCATGATAGGGTAAGCCGAACGGAGAAACTCCATATCGCCTGTATAAAGATAACGTTCCCACAAATGACGGCACAGCCAAGCTCCACCCGTAGGCCATAATCCCGACGGAGCCTTGTCTATAGCTCCGGTAACACGCCATATATCCGTATTGTGATGCAATACCCAACCATCCGCCCCATACATAATCTTTGCTGACTCACGCCCTGTTTCACTCACTTCACGAATCAGCTGTATCAAAGGCTCGTGCAATTCGCTAAGATTCGTCACTTCGGCCGGCCAATAGTTCATTTCAACATTGATATTACAAGTATATTTACTATCCCAGGAAGGAAATAATTTATCATTCCAAATGCCTTGCAAATTAGCAGGCTGCCCACCCGGCTGTGAAGAACAAATCAACAGATAGCGGCCGAAACGGAAATAAGTAGCTACCAGAAAATCATCCTTCGTTTCCTTGAAATTCTGCACACGCATATCAGTGGTTACCCCTGCATATTTGTCTATACCTAAATCCAAAGAGACACGGTCCATATATTGCTTGAAAAAATCAACATGTGCCTTACGTGATGTCACATAATCCTTACTTACAGCCCGGCGCAGATAGTTCTTCGCACGCTCCACTTGGTTACCTGTTATATCCTTATAATTAGTAAAGTTGGTAGCAATGGAAATATAAATCACAGCCTCATCCGCCCCTTCTATACTCAAGACTCCGTCACGACAAGCCTGGGTCCCTCCTTGACTACGTGCAGTCATACGTCCCTGAAATTCGACTTTCCCTTTTAGCCCCTCATGCCAAGAAGATACGCCCGAAAGGGTAACCTCCTCCCCTTCCGTCGAGACCATCACATCCTGATGCGGAGTAGTAAGATTGGCATTACAAGTAATCTTTCCGGGTTGGCTGGCAGTAAGACGCACCATAACTACCTGATCAGCAAACGAAGTCAATGTTTCACGCTGATAAGTCACCCCGTCCACCTTATAACGTACAATGGTACGAGCTGAGTCCAGGCTCAGTTCCCTATAGTAATCGGAATAACGTGTATGCCCCGGAAAAGAAATATGCAGATCGCCAAACGATTGATAGGGCATACCACTATTGGTTTTCGCCATTATTTTCTCAGTAGCCAATGTTTGTGCTTCAAGATATTTTCCTTCGAACACCAACTGGCGCACTTTGGGAATATATTCCAACGCATTGGGATTAGCATTATTATTGGGACGTCCTGCCCAAATAGTTTCTTCATTCAACTGGATATGCTCCACACCGGGATTGCCGAATACCATCGCTCCCAACCGCCCGTTACCCAGCGGAAGTGCTTCAGTCCAAACTTGAGCGGGTTCATCATACCACAGTTTATATTCTTGTGCGGCAGCCTGCAAGTAAGAACTTGCCCATAACAGCCCCCCCACTATCCATTTTATTTTCATATTGATCTCTAGCTTTTATTAAAGGGAGACGAAAAATAAAGACGGATGTACTCTGTGGAAAGAAATAAAAAAGTAAATATCATGAAAAAACTTTCCCTAGTACCTCAACAAATCCGGCTTCTCTATTGTTATTAAAATAAAACCATCTTATAAAATTAGAACTATATGAAAATAGCAGAGATTAAAGGAAGAGAGATTTTGGACTCACGTGGTAATCCCACTGTGGAAGTGGATGTTATATTGGAATCAGGGATTATGGGCCGTGCCTCTGTCCCATCGGGTGCGTCAACCGGTGAACATGAGGCTTTGGAATTACGTGATGGCGACAAGACCCGTTACGGAGGCAAAGGCGTATTAAAAGCTGTAGAAAATATAAATACTCTTATCGCTCCGGCATTGAAAGGAATGGACTCTATGGACCAACGTGGTATTGACAAAGCCATGCTTGATCTGGATGGAACTCCAACTAAATCAAAACTGGGCGCAAATGCTATTTTGGGCGTATCCCTAGCCGTGGCAAAAGCTGCAGCCAATTATTTGGATATTCCTCTTTACAGATATATTGGCGGAACAAACACCTATATCATGCCTGTTCCAATGATGAATATCATTAATGGAGGCTCACACAGCGATGCCCCTATCGCTTTTCAAGAATTTATGATTCGTCCTGTCGGTGCTAAAACATTCCGTGAGGCCTTGCGGATGGGCGCAGAAGTATTCCATGCTTTAAAAGAGGTATTGAAAAAACGCGGACTAAGTACAGCCGTAGGAGACGAAGGTGGTTTTGCCCCTGCGTTGGATGGCACCGAAGATGCTTTGAATTGTATCCTTGCCGCTATCGAAGCTGCCGGATATGAACCGTTTAAACATATCACCATCGGCTTGGATTGTGCTTCTTCCGAATTCTATCATGACGGCATCTATGACTATACCAAGTTTGAAGGCCCAAAAGGGGAAAAGCGCAGTGCCGCCGAACAGGTTGCTTATCTGGAAAAATTGAGTTGGGACTACCCCATTGATTCGATAGAGGATGGTATGGCAGAAAACGACTGGGAAGGATGGCGCATGCTGACCGAGCGTCTGGGCAATCGCTGCCAGCTGGTAGGTGATGACCTGTTCGTTACCAATGTGAAGTTCCTGGAAAAAGGAATCAGTGAAGGTTGTGCAAACTCTATCCTAGTAAAAGTAAATCAGATCGGTTCGCTGACCGAAACTCTGGATGCTATTGAGATGGCTCAACGTAACGGCTATACCACTGTGACCAGCCACCGTTCCGGTGAAACGGAAGATGCTACCATTGCGGACATCGCCGTAGCCACCAATAGCGGACAGATTAAAACCGGTTCACTGAGCCGTAGCGACCGTATGGCGAAATACAACCAGTTGCTCCGCATTGAAGAAGAATTGGGCAACCGTGCCGTATATGGATATAAAAAAATAGCACGCAATTTTAAAGCGTAAGCGGTTTGTATCCCCAATTCCATAAACGAAGAATGCCTCAAGACGGATCGTGATGATTCCGGCTTGAGGCATATTTTTGCACTATTATTTAATCACAACAGGGTTACAATGTTTTTCCTCCCATTCCTCCACCGTCATGGTTTCCGATGAAAAACTGATACCAATTCCCGTAACTTTGCACGTATCTGTCAGATAAGGCTTAGCATATCCTTTGTCCTCTATCTGCTGTAAAGCTTCAGCAGCCGTACTATCCAGTTTAAGCTCAAATATATATACATAATCCTTTGTTTCCAATATACAGTCCACTCTTCCTCTTGCCCGAGTTTTTTCCACATGCAATTGACAATATAGCTTTCTGCCGCCTCAGCTGTCTTTATCGAGCCGTGAAAATCATACGGTATTTCAGACCTTACACAGCCGGCATTCCACAACACAAGAATATTTTTCTTTCAATCCCTCCAAACTCATCCCCGTAAAATAATCCTCTATAAATTCCCATCGCTGCTCGTCACTTAACTTCGTATTGCCAAAGAACAGCCGGAACAACTCTATCTGTTCCTGGAATATTTTCTCATTATTCTCTAGCACACGATTCTGATAGCTCCCCGAGGTAGCTTCCTTTTTCAATATCTCCGCATCATGGACACGCACTCCAACGGAAGGAACCCCTCCCTCTACGGTAAAGTCCACCACATTGAGCATAGACAGCAAGTTGAGCAGCATATTGAGATCGGAGAACGGAGTGACATAGAACAACAGCCGGCCTCCTTTCTTCCCTGTAATACGCTGGGTGCACAACTTCTGGTAACGGGAAAGCAACAAATCAAAACCACGGGTAACGGTAAACATCAGTTTGTCTTCATCTTTCTTCTTGGCACTAGTGATGTAACTCACACTTCTGCCCTCCTCTACCCTGGACTCCAGTAAAGAAGTGATAAAACGCTTGGCAGAAGGAACATCCATATCGTACGCCGCAAAAATGCTACGCAAATCGTCCTCCTCGAACTTTCCTTTATTACCATACAGACTCACCGTCAGTAAGTCTTTCAAACTCTTCAAGAGACTTGCCAGCTTAAAGCAGATATCCGCTGCACTCTCTTTTAACAAGACATCATGCTTCCCCACAGCAGCCGCACGAACTCCCTCAAAGAGATTTCCATTGTATAAATCGCGCTTAAACTCACGATACCCCATCTCCGAGAAACAATTTTCCCACAAAGATTCAAAAGCCACCTTATAGACTCCTTCAACCCCTTCCACGGGAACCATATACTGCTTGTATTTTTTACGGAAAGCGGCATCACCCGTCTTTTCCTGTACATAGCCATCGGCAAACAGAGTCTGTGAATTGATTTCAACAGGAGAACCGCCATGCCGGAAACTCAGATCCTCCTCTATCCATAACAAAGCCGTCTTGATGACTTGCTCCAAATCCGATTCATATTCCAGCTTGTTCTTTTTACGAGGCAGCCTCACTGCAAATTCAAAATCGGATAAAGACATCTGCATTTCATCACTACAGCCTTTCATCAGATATATTTCCCATACTTTCTTCAGAATCATCCCCAACTGTTCCTGGGAGATGGCACCTGCAGAATGCAGGCGTTTCATATAATAAAAGTCGCGTTCATTAAAGTCCGTCGCTGCCACACCAGAAATGTTCTTATCACGGGCTGCACGGCCAATCTCCTGAATATAATCGACAAAGGTACCGGATGGAGCCACATGATACACACGGTCAATATCGCTGATATCCACCCCCATGCCAAAAGCTTTCGTAGCAACGATTATTTTTTTCTCACCCTCCTTAAAAGCTTGTATAATTTCGGCTTTTTGCTCTTTATCCTTTTTACCATAATAAGATGCCACCCAATGCCAGTTAGCCGGATACACCCAAGTCTTCAGTTTCATATCTATACCTCCGGCAAAAGGATAATAAATAATAGTCTTATGCCCGTCCAGAAAATCCTCCACCCGGGCGGCAACAGTACGTTGCTTGGCCTTATCGTAGGTCTCTCCCTCTTCTATGGTCATGGCGGTAATGTCAAAGCCAATATTTTCACGCTTCACCGTGCCCACATACAAGGCACACGGAGCAAGATGCAACGACCGGATGGTATCAAAAATCATATCGTTCCCACCTTTGGGATTCCACACAGCAGTGGCTGTCAATGCAAAAACAGGGAATACATATCCCAACGCATTCTTTAAAGCTTCCAGATGACGCCCTAGAAACCAATAATCCACCCGGAACTCTTTACCCCAAGTAGTCACGGTATGAGCCTCGTCAACTACTACCAATCCAATGCGGCGTTCACCTACGAAATAACTAATATCATACGCCAACAATAATTCAGGGGAAAGATAAAAAAGATCAACCTCCCCGTCACGGACACGACGATATACTTCGTTCTTTTGTTCAGGTGAAAGATCGGACGAAGCATACGCCACACGTTCATATCCTAACTCCTGCAACGCCTCAACCTGGTCCACTATCAATGCTTTCAGCGGAGAAACCACAAGAGTAAGAAGCTTATATTCATTACCCAGATAAATGGCAGGGAGCTGAAACAACAATGATTTTCCAGCTCCGGTCGGAGCAGTCAGGAGCAAATTATGAACAGACGAATCACCCTTGATCCCTTTTTCAGCTTCCATGATGACTTCCTCAATTAATTGCCCTTGAGACAATTGCAATTTTTCCTTACCTTTGAACAAGTCATCATAAACTTCTAAATTACGGAAATCTTCATATCCGTACACTTCCTGCAAAAGAACCTTTACCGCTTCACGGCATTTAGACGGCAATACTCTTGCCGCAATCTGTGACTCTATCATACAAAAGAACTCTTAAATAACGGTTGTACCAACCTTAAAACTAATATCAGCGCAAATATAATAAAAAAGCGAGAAGAATGAAGATTTCTTCGTCCTTCTCGCTTTTCTGAGCCTCTTGTCGGATTCGAACCAACGACCCCGAGATTACAAATCACGTGCTCTGGCCAACTGAGCTAAAGAGGCGGGTGGGTAAGCTTACTATATCGCGCCGCTACAACCAACTACCTTTGCTGCGATCAAGCCCTGGAGGATTCATCAGGAGCTGGCCGTATAGGACTTACCCATTTTTGTTTTGCGAGTGCAAAGGTAGACATTATTTTCAAAACTACAATACTTTCGAATACTTTTTTTTGATTTTAGCAGAAAAAATACATTTTTCACCCATAACTATAGGACGGATTCCCGTAAAAGAAGTACTTTTGTGCACTTATTAATAAAGAATGACGAATTATAAACCGACTTTGCAGGAATGCGCCATGCGCTATGGTACGGGCATGGGTCTTTTATGGGCCTTCAAATTCATGCTCTTCCCACTAGGATTGAGAATACCTTTCCTACAATTACTTTTTATAGTCTTAACTATAGGAGTACCCTTTTTAGGATACATATTTGCCAAAAAGTTCAGAGAACGGCATTGTGGCGGAAGCATCACTTTTTCACGTGCGTTTCTATTCACTACCTTTATGTATATGTTCGCCTCTCTATTTGTAGCGGTAGTGCATTACATCTACTTCCGCTATATAGATGGCGGGTTCGTATTCGAGGCATACCGCTCCATCTTAAATCAGTTCAAAGAAACTGCCGGACCCGAACTGACAACCTCACTAAACCAATTTGAAGAAGCGATAGATTTACTGTCGGGACTTACCCCGCTGGAAATGACATTTCAACTGATATCACAAAATATGTTTTACGGGATGCTAATGGCTATCCCTACGGCATTGATCGTGATGCGTAAAAAGAAAAATGAATAAAAGATGGATATATCTGTAGTTATTCCTTTGTATAACGAAGAAGAATCTTTGCCGGAACTATTCGCATGGATTCAACGTGTAATGGATGCCAACCACTTCAACTATGAAGTTATTTTTGTCAATGACGGCAGCACCGACCACTCCTGGCAAGTGATTGAGAAACTACGCTCGGAATCGGACAACGTAAAAGGTATTAAATTCCGCCGGAACTACGGCAAGTCCCCTGCTTTGTATTGTGGTTTTGAAAAGGCGCAAGGTGATGTGGTGATTACAATGGATGCCGACTTGCAGGACAGCCCGGACGAAATACCGGAATTATACAGAATGATTACAGAAGACGGCTACGACTTAGTATCAGGATACAAGCAAAAACGCTATGACCCGTTATCAAAAACCATTCCGACCAAACTATTCAACGCCACAGCACGTGCCGTCTCAGGCATCAAGAATCTGCATGACTTTAACTGCGGACTAAAAGCTTATCGTCGTGATGTTGTAAAGAACATCGAAGTATACGGTGAAATGCACCGCTATATCCCCTATCTGGCAAAGAATGCAGGTTTTCCTAAGATAGCCGAGAAGGTAGTACACCATCAGGCACGGAAATTCGGTAAAACAAAATTTGGCGGATTAAACCGTTTCTTCAATGGTTATCTAGACCTCATCACTCTGTGGTTTTTATCCAAATTCGGTATCAAGCCGATGCACTTCTTCGGGTTTATGGGATCATTGATGTTTATTCTTGGTTTCATTTCCGTCATTATCATCGGAGCAAACAAGCTATATGCCTTGTCACATGGTTTACCTTATATATTAATTACTGATTCTCCTTACTTCTATCTGGCCCTAACTTTGATGATTTTGGGAACCCAACTGTTTCTGGCAGGATTCATAGGAGAACTGATAGCCCGGAATGCTCCTGAACGCAATAATTATAAAATAGAGAAAGAGTTTTAAAATGAAGAAACTACCAGCCATTATCTTATTGCTCCTGATTACCGTAAGTACCTTAATGCAAAGCTGTGGGGAAAGCGATTGTCCGCTTACCACCAATTCCTTTGCCCATTTCGACTTTCTGGATGCAGAGACACACCAAGCTGTAAAATTCAGTCCGGCTTTTGACGTCACTGGATTTATCACTACCGATGTGATTGTACGTGACACACTGGAAGATGGAACTATTAAGGAAACTGTAGTAAAAGACTCATTGATGAATGACACGATATTCAATAAAGCGGAAAGCAGTATGAGCCTGCCTTTGAGTTATACATCAAAAACTACCTACGTATTGCATTATACGGAAAAGATGCGTGACACCATCATACTCATTCACCAGAATATCCCCTACTTGCAGAATATAGAATGTGGCACCATGATGTTTTATAAAGTGGAAGACATTAAATACACCACTTATAACTTAAAATCTATCGAGACTGTAAATCCGGACATCAATAATGAAGAAAAAAAGAATTTCAACATATATTACGTTGTTAACGCTACTGAGTAGTATGCTATTGTACAGCCCCACACTGGCGGCACAAGAAAAAAAAACAACCATAGAGGAAGAAAAGGTACCCTTCTATCAGGGAACTACTATCGGTATAGATATATTTGGCCTGGGAAGCAAAATTTTTGGAGGTGACATTACAAGTACAGAAATCAGCGTAGAGGTCAATTTGAAAAACCGTTATGTCCCCGTAGCTGAAATTGGATATGGAACCACCGACACTACTGATGACGGTACCAATATACATTATAAAGCCTCAGCTCCCTATTTCCGTATAGGTATGAACTACAACTTCTTTTTCAAGAAGCCCTATCTGCCTGGTTTTCTGTATGGAGGCATACGTTACGGATTCACCTCTTTTTCATACGATGTAGATGCTCCGACAATGAAAGACCCTACATGGGGATTTCCGGAAATCCCCTTCAGTTATGAGGGAGTTAAAACCACAGTAACCTGGGCCGAACTGCTGGCAGGAATAAAGGTAAATGTATACAAGAATTTCTATATGGGCTGGTCACTGCGCTACCGCATACGCATGAACATGAAAAAGACGGAACACACCGAGCCTTGGTATATTCCCGGTTTCGGAAAGAACAACTCGACTAACTTAGGAGTAACATACAGTTTAATATACAAATTACCATTTTAACTAATGACAACTTTAGAAATATGGCTCCTTGCCATCAGCCTTGCTATGGACTGTTTCACTGTTTCCATAACAAGCGGAATTATCATGCGTCGCATTTGCTGGCGCACTTTTTTTATTATGGCATTCTTCTTCGGTCTTTTCCAGGCCGTCATGCCGCTTATCGGTTGGTTTGCCGCCAGCCGCTTCAGCCACCTGATAGAGGATTACGACCATTGGATCGCTTTTGGGTTATTGGCATTCCTGGGAGGGCGTATGATTAAAGAGAGTTTCAGCAATGAAGACAAATGCTGCTTCGACCCCACTAAATTAAAAGTGGTTGTTACGCTGGCTATAGCAACCAGCATTGATGCGTTGGCCATCGGTATATCATTTGCTTTTGTAGGAATGAACTCTTTCACTTCCATTCTTTCTCCCATTGGCATCATCGGCTTTACCTCTTTTGTTATCTCAACATTAGGAAGTCTGATAGGTGTATTTTGCGGCAAGCGTTTCAACCTGCGCATGGAATTATGGGGAGGTTTGGTTCTGATTATTATCGGTGTTAAAATCTTAATAGAACATTTATTTCTTTCTTAACTAAAATACAGGTATGAATAAAAAAAAATTAGCATGGCAATTGCCGTTTCTAGCAATTCTGATAATAGGAACAATTATTATTCTAAAAAAGCAAGCACCTTTCCGTACGGATGAAGGCTTTGTATTCGGTACTGTATACAAAATCACCTACCAGTCTGAAGATAATCTGAAAGAAGAAATAGAAACCGAACTGAAGAAAGTGGACTACTCCCTCTCTCCTTTCAATCCGAATTCTGTAATCACCCGCGTAAACCACAATGAAAAGACAGAAGTTGACAGTTTTTTCGTACATGTATTCCATCTCGCAAAAAAAATATCCGATGAAACCCATGGAGCCTTTGATATCACTGTCGCACCTTTGGTAAATGCATGGGGATTTGGATTCAAAAAATCTACAGGAGTGGATTCACTGATAGTGGACAGCTTACGCCCAATGATAGGATATCAAAAAATAGACTTACAGAACAACCGGATAATAAAAAAAGACCCTCGTATAATGCTGGATTGCAGCGCTATCGCCAAGGGATTCGGAGTAGATGCAGTAGCAAGGCTATTAGAACGTAAAGGGATAAAAAACTACATGGTAGACATCGGTGGTGAAGTAGTGGTAAGAGGCAAAAATTCCAAAATGAACGCTTGGCGTATCGGCATAAACAAACCTATAGATGACTCCTTGTCAGTAAACCAGGAGTTACAGACTGTACTTGCCATTAGTGACGTAGGTATGGCAACATCAGGAAATTATCGTAATTTCTATTACAAAGGTGGAAAGAAATATGCACATACCATAGACCCACGCACCGGATACCCAGTACAACATAGCATCCTGTCATCCACTGTCATTGCAAAAGATTGCGCCAGTGCCGATGCATACGCTACTGCTTTCATGGTGATGGGACTGGACTCAGCCAAAGCTTTTTGTGAAGCACATCCTGAACTGGATGCCTATTTTATCTGCTCGGGCGAAGGGGATAAATATGAAACTTATTTTACAGATGGGATGAAGAAATTTATCGCCAGCGAGAAATAGACATCAAAGAGGCGCATCAAAACATCGAACAACTATCATTCAAATGGAATGATACCGGAACTCACCACAGATTAATATCAATTTAACACAAAGCAGTTGGTTTCCAATAAAATATCTATGGTGAGTTCCGACATTATTATCTGCAAAGAAACAGCATATCACTGAGCTTTCTGAAACTGTTCTATCAACAAAGTCAGATTAGCCGTAAATAAACGCGCTGATATTGCTAACAAAATGATTCCGAAAAACTTACGAATAACATAAATTCCACCTTTACCCAAGAAACGTTCGATACGATCTGTCAACTTCAACACCACATAAACCCAAACCATATTCAATATCAAGGCTACAACAATGTTTACAGGAGCATACTCCGAACGAAGGGAAAGTAACGTAGTAAATGCTCCCGCACCTGCCAATAACGGAAAGACCAAGGGGACTAAAGTCGCTTCCTTGATAGGACCTTGATTCTTGAATATTTCGATATCCAAAATCATTTCCAAAGACATGAGAAAAATAACAAAAGCACCCGCCACGGCAAACGAAGCGATATCTACCTGAAATAACTTCAGCATCATATCTCCTGCATAAAAGAAACCTATCAATAAAGCAAAAGAAATGCCGGTAGCTTTATTAGCATTGACATTTCTCCCTTTCTGCTTAAGGTTCAATATAATAGGAATAGATCCGATAATATCAATGACAGCAAAAAGTACGATAAACGCACTTAAAAATTCTTGAAAATCAAATGATCCAAACATAAACTCCTCCTTTTTTGAATGCAAATATATTTATTTTTTATACAGCCCGCAAGTATTCTGCTTTTAAACATTAGGAGACGGTAAGAAACAATAAAAAAAATAAAAGTTCTCCCACCTATAAATAATAAATCTCGTTTTATCGTTACCTTTGTGTGTTAAACTATAACTTAACGAACATTAGAACTTATGGAAATAACAATGTATGATACACTTTTACAACTTCCTCTCTTCCAAGGATTATGTAAAAATGACTTCACCAATATCATAGGTAAGGTAAAGCTACATTTTCGTAAATACAACGCCGATGATATCATTGTGGAACAAGGAGCACCTTGCACTCAATTAATCTTTCTCTTAAATGGGGAGATAACCTCCCAAGCAACCGATAACCAACATTCATACTCCTTATTTGAAACTTTTGGAAGTCCTTTCGTTATAGAGCCCTATTCATTATTCGGCATGCAGACCAACTATACAGCGACTTACAAAGCACGTACAAATATTAACATAGTTACCATAGATAAGTTATTTGTATTAAATGAACTGAATAACTACGAAATCTTCCGCCTTAATTATTTAAATATTCTGAGTAATAGGGCACAAGTGGCATACGAAAAATTATGGAACAGCCACATAGGTAATACAGAAGAAAAAATACTGAATTTTTTAGTACTGCGTTCCATGAAGCCCGAAGGGAAAAAAATTCTTAAAATCAAAATGGAAGATTTGGCGAGTTTGATTGATGAGACACGAATCAATGTGTCAAAAGTACTGAATGATTTACAGGAACAGGGATTGGTACAACTTAGCAGAAAAGCAATCTCCATTCCGGCATTGGAAAAACTGACCGAAAAGAATAAATAATCAGGTAAAACCTCATAAAGATGAAAAGCACAGGCATTTCTGCTTGTGCTTTTTTATTTTTAACCTAACTATTTAATATACTTTGTTAAATAAGTAAATAGAATGAGGATAGTGATACTTTTTTTTAGCAAATTTGTAAGTCAAATAAAATAGTGCCATGACTGAAAATAAAAATCCATTTTTAAAACCCTATAACACTCCTCATGACACGGCTCCGTTCCATCTTATCAAGATAGAACATTATGAACCTGCCTTGTTGGAAGGAATGAAAGAACAAAATGAGGAAATTGATGCAATTGTCAATAATCCCGAAGCACCGACTTTCCAAAACACCATTGTTGCTCTGGAAAATTCGGGTGCGTTGCTAGACCGCGTAACTACTGTTTTCGGCAATTTGATGAGTGCCGAGACTAGTGACGAGATGCAGGAATTGGCAGAAAAAATGATGCCCTTACTGTCTGAACACAGCAACAACATCAGTTTGAATGAAAAACTGTTTGCCCGCATAAAAACTGTATACGAGCAGAAAGACCAGTTGCAACTGAAAGGTGAAGACGCCCAACTGCTGCAAAAAACATACGACAGTTTTGTAAGAAGCGGTGCCAATCTGACCGGTGAGGCAAAAGAAAAGTTCCGCCAACTGAATACTGAATTAAGCATATTAACCTTACGTTTTTCTCAGAATCTGTTGAAAGAAACGAATAACTACGAATTGGCATTGACGAAAAAACAATTGGAAGGATTACCCGAAAGTTCATTGGAAAGTTATGCTCAAACAGCAAAGGACAAGGGAAAAGAAGGCAGCATCATTACATTGGATGCTCCCAGTTTTGTTCCTTTCATGAAATATTGTGACGACCGTTCACTGCGCAGAGAAGTCTATATGGCTTATAATACCCAATGTACACACAATAACGACTACAACAATGTGGACATCATCAAGCAATTGGTAAACATTCGCATGGAACTGGCTCATTTACTAGGCTTCTCCACTTTTGCCGAGTATAAACTGAAAAAGCGCATGGCCGAAACAAGTGATGCCGTATACAAATTGCTCAACCAATTATTGGAAGCCTACACCCCTGCCGCCCTAAAGGAAGTAGCAGAAGTAGAAGCATTGGCACGCGAAATGGAAGGCAATGATTTCCAGCTGATGCCATGGGATTGGGCCTATTATTCAGAAAAACTGAAAAATAAGAAATTCAATCTGAATGAAGAAGAGTTGCGTCCTTATTTTGAGCTTAGCCAAGTAGAGAAAGGCGTATTCGGTCTGGCTACCCGTCTGTATGGCATCACATTTAAAGAAAATAAAGAAATTCCGGTCTATCATCCCGATGTAAAAGCTTATGAAGTATTTGACAAAGACGGAAGTTTCCTGGCTGTACTTTATACAGATTTCCACCCCCGTGCCGGAAAACGTTCAGGTGCATGGATGACCAGCTATAAGGAACAGTGGATAGAAAACGGAGTCAACAGCCGCCCCCACGTATCCGTTACCATGAACTTCACCAAGCCATCGGCTGGAAAACCGGCATTGTTGACTTTCTCGGAAGTAAATACTTTTTTACACGAATTCGGACACGCCTTGCACGGAATGTTTGCCAATACCACTTATTCAACCATGAGTGGTACCAGCGTATACTGGGATTTTGTGGAGCTTCCATCACAAATTATGGAAAATTTCGCCACTGAAAAAGAATTTCTCAATACATTCGCCAGACATTATCAGACGGGAGAACCCATTCCTGCCGAACTGATTCAAAAAATTGTAGATGCATCCAATTTTAATGTGGCCTACGCCTGCCTACGTCAAATAAGTTTCGGCTTACTGGATATGGCATGGTACACCCGCCAGGAAACATTTGACGGAGATGTCCGCGCTTATGAAAAAGAAGCATGGAAAAAAGCGCAAATACTGCCCGGAGTAGAAGATACCTGCATGTCCGTACAGTTCTCACATATCATGGCGGGGGGATATTCTGCCGGATACTACAGTTATAAATGGGCGGAAGTACTGGATGCGGATGCCTTCTCCTTATTCAAGGAAAAAGGAATCTTCAACCAGGAAGTCGCTGCTTCTTTCCGGGAGAATATTCTCTCGAAAGGAGGAACGGAACATCCGATGGCCCTTTACAAACGCTTCCGTGGACAAGAACCCAGTATCCATGCCTTGCTGAAAAGAAATGGAATAATCAACTAAAAAACTAAACAATATGAAACTAAAGTCTATTCTTTATATACTGATGCTACTCCCCTTCTTATGGAGTTGCAACAATGAAGACGATGTAGAGGAAATCTTTGCAAGCGGCACATGGCATGTAGTGGATTTCTATGGTAAAGCCAATTGGGACAAACGGAACGGAGAGCCCAAATACAATGCAATGGCACACAACCCGGATAAGACTATCGCAGCCGAAGGAAGAAAAGCCTTGGATATCATTCATGGTTTCAACATTACTTTCAAAGCGGATGGCACTTTTACAGGAAGCATACAAAACGGAACCATTGAAGGCACATGGCAAGCGGATGGAAAAGACCGGACAGTAAACATAAATTTTACCAAGACTCCATCTTCAACAAGCTATAATAACGAGTTCATAGAAGCATTGAATAATGCAATATTTTATCAAGGTGACAGCAATGTTTTATTGCTAGCTCCCGAAGGGAAAAAAACTTATATTCAATTTGCACATAATAAGCAAGACTGAAATAATGGAAACGAAAGAAGAAAAACAACTCAAACTCGACAAACGATACATCCGCATGGCTAGTATTTGGGCGGAAAATTCATACTGTGAACGCCGTCAGGTAGGAGCATTAATCGTAAAAGACAAGATGATCATCTCCGACGGATATAATGGAACTCCTGCAGGATTCGAAAATGTATGCGAAGATGACAACGGAGTCACCAAGCCTTACGTGCTACACGCCGAAGCGAATGCTATCACCAAAATAGCACGAAGCAACAACAGCAGTGACGGAGCAACCATGTACGTCACCGCATCTCCTTGCATAGAATGTGCCAAACTCATCATCCAAGCAGGAATCAAACGTGTAGTTTACTCAGAAAAATACCGTTTGGAAGACGGGCTTGATTTATTGAAACGCGCAAATATTGAAGTAATCTATATCAATCCCAATGAATAATAGCAAATAAAGATATGAGCAAAAATCGAACATCCCGTTTTATGCCGGTAATCGTTGCGGTAAGCATCGTAGCCGGAATATTGATTGGAACTTTTTACGCCAACCACTTTTCAGGAAACAAATTAGGTATCATTAATACTTCATCCAACAAACTGAATGCATTATTGCGTATCATTGACGACCAATATGTAGATACAGTAAACATGGGTGAACTGGTGGAAGATGCTATGCCGCAAATTCTAGGCGAGCTGGACCCTCACTCTTCTTATATTCCGGCAAAAGACCTGGAAGCTGTAAATTCTGATTTAAAAGGGAGCTTCAGCGGAATTGGTATCCAGTTTACCATCCAGCAAGATACCATCCATGTAAACAGTGTCATCCAAGGCGGACCATCAGAAAAAGTGGGCCTAATGGCAGGAGACCGCATTATAGAAGTTGATGACAGTGCCTTTGTAGGAAAAATTGTCACCAACTATGAATCCATGAAAAGACTGAAAGGTCCCAAAGGCAGTGAGGTAAAACTTGGCGTTTTTCGTCCGGGAGAAAAAGAAACTTTACACTTCACCATTGTTCGTGGTGACATACCGGTAAAGAGTGTAGATGCCGCCTATATGTTGAATGACAAATTCGGTTACATAAAAGTAAACAAGTTTGGTGAAACAACTTATCCCGAATTATTGATTTCATTAGCCAAGCTAAATCAGGCAAACTGCGAAGGAGTGGTAATCGACTTACGCGGTAATACCGGCGGATATATGGGTGCAGCAATCCAGATGGTAAACGAATTCTTACCCAAAAACAGACTCATCGTTTATACACAGGGACGTAAGTCTCCACGTGAGAACTATACATCCAACGGAACCGGAAGTAGCCAGAAAATGCCTATTGTCGTATTGATGGACGAAGGATCGGCTTCTGCCAGCGAAATTTTTGCCGGAGCTATCCAGGACAATGACCGAGGGACAATCATCGGGCGCCGCTCTTTCGGAAAAGGGCTAGTACAACAGCCTATCGACTTCAGCGATGGTTCAGCCATCCGTCTGACAATTGCCCGTTACTATACTCCGTCAGGACGCTGTATACAAAAACCGTATGTAAAAGGTAATGACGCAAATTATGAAATGGATATCCTGACCCGTTACGAACACGGAGAATTTTTCTCACAGGACAGTATCAAACAGGATCAAAGCCAAATCTTTGAAACTTCTTTAGGCCGTCCTGTATATGGAGGTGGAGGTATTATGCCCGATATCTTTGTACCGCAGGATACTACCGGTGTGACTTCCTATTATCGTATGTCCGTTAACCGCGGACTAACCATCCAGTTTGCTTTCCAGTATACGGACAACCACCGTGCCGAAATGCAAAAATATGAAACAGAAGAAAGCCTGTTGCAATATTTGAAACATCAGAACATTTTGGAACAATTCGCCCGTTTCGCTGAAAGCAAAGGGTTAAAACGTCGCAACATATTGATGTACAAATCACAGAAACTATTTGAAACAAATTTATATGGAAACATCATTTATAATATGCTGGGCATGGAAGCTTATATAGAATACTTAAACAAGAGCGACAAAACTGTCCTCAAAGCATTGGAAGTATTGGATAAAGGTGAATCATTTCCCAAAGCTCCCGAACAACCCATAGAACCGAAAGTAAGCGATGAAGGAACTAAAAAAACAACTGCGCAAGCAGATAGCGCAAGAAAAACGCCGTCACGACATCACCGAATTAATGACAAAGACCGCTGCTTTGCTTGAGAAACTGGAACAGCATCCCAAATTTGCATCGGCCCGTACCGTTTTGCTTTATTATTCATTGGGTGATGAAGTACAGACACATGACTTCGTTGAGAAATGGCACCGGCAGAAAACAATTTTGCTGCCGGTAGTCAAAGGAGACGAATTGGAACTCCGTATTTATGCAGGTAGACAAAACCTGAAAAACGGCGAGGCTTATCACATAGAGGAACCGACGGGAGAAGCATTTACAGCGTATGAGAAGATAGACCTCGCCATTATACCGGGTGTTTCTTTTGATGCCCAAGGCAACCGATTGGGAAGAGGAAAAGGATATTATGACAAATTACTGCCTCTTCTTCATTCCTATAATATAGGTATATGTTATAACTTCCAAGTAAGCGAAAAGCTGCCTGTCGAACCTTTCGACCGGAGAATGGATGAAGTCTGGACTGAGAATGGAATACTGAAATAGAATCTATCGTGATAAGAACTGCCCCATAAGCCACTCTTACATCACACTTCTTTCAAGTCAAGTGTGGACTTTACGAAAAAGATGAAGGAAAATCCGTAAAAATCCGCACCTGGCAGGAAGTTTTACAGGAACCTTCGGAGATAACCAAAAGAACATACAGAAGACCGCCTAGTTAACGAAAAATAATATTGACTATCACTTGTGCCCCTACCTGCTTATTCAGATTCTTCACCAATAAATCACGTCCCATCATCAACTCCTGACGGAGCACGGACGAAGTGATATGCACATAAAGTATTTGATTCTTGATATAAAGATTACTAGTATATTTGGTAATGGCAGACCCCACAACATCTTTCCATGCTTGTATCAGACGATACTCATTCAGTGGTGCCTCCAAAGCATTCTGCCGGAAGAATTTCCGAATCATCTCCCCTATTTGTTCCGCATCATTACGTCTCATTCAGCCACTTCCTTTCTTTCAGTCACACAGCCATCTTCTACAGAAAAGACTCTGTATTCCCTTTCAATCTTTTTCAATATTTTATCCAGATGATCCCTATTGGTATCCGTAATGAAAATCTGTCCGAAACTATCCCCGGCCACTAGTTTCACAATCTGTTCCACACGGGAAGCATCCAACTTATCAAAAATATCATCCAGCAACAACAAAGGAGTGCTATTGCTCCCCGTTTTCTTCAAAAAATCAAACTGAGCCAGTTTCAAAGCGATCAGATAAGTTTTATTCTGCCCTTGTGAACCTTCCCTCTTTATAGGGAAATCACCCAACTGCATCACCAAGTCATCTTTATGAATTCCTCTCAGCGAATACCCCATTATACGGTCACGTTTGCGGCTCTCTTTTATTATATCCAGCAAATTCCCATTCATAGCATGAGATTCATACGCCAGATTCACTTTCTCCTTATCTTGCGAAATATAAGAGTAGAAAGATTGAAAAGTAGGAATAAATTCGGCTATAAACTCACTACGTTTTCTAAAAACAACCTCGCCTGCAAATGCCATCATCTCCTCCCATACCAACATCAATTCCTCATCAGGTTCCTGCTCCGACTTCAATAAGGCGTTACGCTGTGTCAGCGCTTTATTATAACGTATCAGTGCATCCAAGTATTCCTTATCATATTGAGATATCACCACATCCATAAAACGGCGGCGCTCGTCACTACCTCCCGCAATCAGTTCCGCATCAGCAGGAGAAACCATTACGAGAGGAATAAAACCGATATGATCTGATAAACGGCTGTATTCCTTTTTATTCCGCTTAAACTGTTTTTTCTGACGACGCTTCAAGCCGCAATATACCTCTTCAGGATCTCCTTGATTCGTTTCATAGAAACCCTGAATCACAAAAAAATCGCCCTCGTGACGGATATTCTGCGAGTCTATGGGATTAGTGGCACTTTTACAGAATGAAAGATAATAAACCGCATCCAGCAGGTTCGTCTTCCCCATGCCGTTCTGTCCGATAAAACAATTCATCTTTGGCGAGAATTCCAGTTCTGCCTGCTCCAGGTTTTTATAATTCAATATCGAGATGCGTTTCAGTATCATAGAACTTCTGTTTAATTGAGGATACAAAATTAGAGATAAAAACGGGAAAAACTAAAAAAATATGCCCGTAAATTTCATTAATACATAGAAATGAACTACTTTTGCTGACCGAAAAAGTAGATTCGCAAAATAATAAAAAAGTAAATATAAAAATGGCAGAACAAAAACACACTCAGGACCCATTGGATATGGAAGAAGCACTGAGTACTTCAGAAGCATTCCTTATCAAGTACAAAGGAAAAATCCTTGGAACTATTGCAGCAGTTGTGATTATCATTGCAGGTTTCATGGGATATAAGCATTTTATTTCTGAACCCAATGAAATGAAAGCATCAGAAGCTTTGTTCAAAGGAGAACAATATTTCGGAGCCGATAACTTTGAAACAGCATTGAACGGCGACAGCATTGGTTACAAAGGTTTCTTGAAAGTAGCAGATGAATTCAGCGGAACAGCTGCCGGTAATTTAGCAAATGCTTATGCAGGTATCTGCTACGCACAGTTAGGCAAATATGAAGACGCAGTGAAGTATTTAGATAAATTCAGCGCTAAAGATCAGTTGGTAAGCCCCGCTATTTTGGGAACTATCGGTAACTGCTACGCTGAGATGGGGCAATTGGACAAAGCTGCCGGAACTTTGCTGAAAGCAGCAGACAAAGCAGACAGTCAGGCATTAAGCCCTATCTATTTGATTCAGGCAGGTCAGTTGTTCGAGAAACTGGGTAAGAACAGTGAAGCTGTTAAAGCTTATACATTGGTGAAAGAAAAATACTTCAATTCTTATCAGTCAATGGACATCGACAAATATATCGAGCGTGCCTCTATCAAATAAGAAAAGAAATATACCTTGAATTATATAAAGAGGTTGTCTGCACCCACGTACAGATAACCTTTTTCTTTTATTAATCCCACTAAAAAACAAAAAATAATGGCAACAGCGTATCATAACTTATCTGATTATGACTTTAACTCGGTTCCCAATGCAGAAAACATGCGTTTCGGTATCGTAGTATCCGAATGGAACAGTAACATCACCGGTCCCTTATTGGAAGGCGCCGTAACCACCTTGAAAAAACATGGTGCAAAAGATGAAAATATTTTGGTACAAACTGTACCCGGAAGTTTTGAACTGACTTTTGGTTCCGCACAAATGATAAAAAGCGGAAAAGTAGACGCAGTGATTGCAATAGGATGTGTAGTTCGTGGTGACACTCCACACTTTGACTATGTATGTGCCGGTACTACCCAAGGCATCGCCCAACTGAATGCCGAAGGAGATATTCCTGTAATTTATGGTTTGATTACCACCAATACCATGCAACAAGCAGAAGACCGTGCCGGTGGAAAATTAGGTAATAAAGGAGATGAATGTGCAATAACTGCCATCAAAATGCTCGATTTTAAGCAAAAAGTGCAGGGAAAGCAGATTTTTTGAAAAAAAGTTCTTGTAGAATTTGCATATTCAAAAAAAAGACGTACCTTTGCATCGCAATTGAGAAACAAACCTACTCAATAAGAGAATTGAGATAGAATCTTAAGAGCGAATGGGCAAATACCAGAGTGGCCAAATGGGGCAGACTGTAAATCTGCTGTCTTTCGACTTCGGTGGTTCGAATCCATCTTTGCCCACAAAAATTGCGGAAGTAGCTCAGTTGATAGAGCATTAGCCTTCCAAGCTGAGGGTCGCGGGTTTGAGCCCCGTCTTCCGCTCTACAGAAGAGATGATTAAATCATCTCTTCTTTTATTTTATATCCTACCCTTCCTTCACTTACCCGATAATTATAAGAGCAGGATGTCCAAGAATTCTTGTTCGGCTCCAAGAAACCAGGTTCATCCGATATTTCATAGAGGAACACTTTTGCTTTGTCCCGTTTTTGTGACAGACCCTCTGCAAGTAATAGGTGAATCTGATAAAACTTCAAGCATAACTCCGGGAAACTCTGAGCAAAACTCGTCAAACCTATAAGGATAGTTTGAAAAAACCTTCCGGCATAAAGTGAAAAAGGGTGGAACGCTTTTTGGGAAGAAGAAAATGCAAATCCGGTTTACACGTACGTACGCATGAGGCGATGCATACATATGTATAGCTTCATGCATACGTACAGGCCGGGCTTGTCCAAAGGACAGGCCTAGCTTGTTTGACGAACATGCTTAGCTTGTTCTGTGGACAACGTCATAAGTTATCTATGAGCTATAAGATTTAAATGTATGAACTGTAAGATTAACTACTCAAGTTGCCAGCATCCGAATTGTCTTTACATGAAAAATAAAATTGTTCAATCACTATAATCAATTAGTATCCAGTAATTTGTGGTGATAAAAGGACGTAAAAGACGCTCAAGTGGTTTGACCCCGGACAAGCCCAACATGCTCCAAGAACATGCCATGCCCGTCTGGTTCCGGAAGCGAAAAGTGTATGGCATATTCACCGTCAACTACCACTTGGGCATGTCTTACCATCTTTCTACACAGTAAACCATTGAACAACAATAAGATATGGTGATGAAAGGATTTTATTCCGTTCGTAAAAACAAATGTATACATACAAATTCGTTTTCTTCTGTTGGGCAATCAATCATCACATTGCTTTATTTTACTTTCCCAATCAGTTCGATAGCCCTTGTCCGGTTTCAAGAAGCTACATTTCCTCCTACCGGAGTGTTCAGAATCTTGATACAAATTCTGCCGGATCCTGCGCCAAGTTCTATGAATTCTTGTGCCAAACATAAGTTCCTTTCATTAAAAGATAAGGATGTTTTTCCAAAACAATAAGGTCTTTTAAAAAAAGATAAGGCCCTTTTTGAAAAACGAACTTATCTTTTTACCTGTCTGCTAAACCAAAAGCTTCTTACCATAGAGTGTTCTCCAAAAATCTTCACTAAAACCGAAACAAAATGTGTTTTCTAATGTAACAAAAGACTCTAACAGATCATTTAAAAGAGCTGAATCTAAAGTACAACCCACCTTACAGCAACCGTTAAACTTTTCTGTTTCCCAATTGTTATATCAAATATCAACAAATTAAAAAAGAAAGGATATGAGTTATGAAAACAGTAATTGACAAAGCTAATACAAGAGGGTATTTTAATCACGGATGGCTAAAAACCTACCATACATTCAGCTTTGCAGACTATTATAATCCAAGACGAATTCACTTCGGTGCTTTACGCGTACTAAATGATGATACAGTAGCTCCCGGAGAAGGTTTCGGTATGCACCCCCATAAAAATATGGAAGTGGTGTCTATCCCTTTACAAGGATATTTAAGACATGGAGACAGCGTACAGAATGAAAGTACCATTGCCCCAGGTGAAATTCAGGTAATGAGTACAGGCACAGGCATCTATCATAGCGAATACAATGCCAGTAAGACTGAAGACGCAAAATTCCTGCAAATCTGGATTATTCCCAATGTGGAGGGAACTAAACCCGAATACCATAATTATGACATTCGTCCGTTATTGAAACGTAACGAACTAGCCACCTTCATCTCACCATCTGGCAATACACCGGCGCATCTGCTACAGGACGCATGGTTCTCTATGGGCACATTGGATGCCGGACAAAGTGTGACATACCGTATGCACAAACCACGCACAGGTGTTTATATCTTCATTATAGAAGGAGAAATAAATGTAGCAGGCGAGAATCTTTCACGTCGTGACGGTATCGGTATCTGGGACATTGAAAGTGTCACAATTGAAGCTAAATCCGAAGCGCAAATACTGGCCATCGAAGTAGCCATGTAAGCTATATATTTGTGTCGCAATCATCCAAACGGAAGATTTGTGCCACAAATTCATCTTTGCTCCCTTGTTCTATACCCATCTTTCTACAAATTCTATATACCACACGGTTTACAGAACGGGACTGCACTCCCAACAAACTGGCTATCTCATCAAATGAAAGTCCCACTACAAACAGGTAACAAATATCCTTCTCTCCGTTGGTCAGAGATGGATAAAGCTTTTCCAATCGCTCGGCCCAGCGATTACGGGATATGTTCAACCAATACTCTAATTTAGTACGGTCTTCAGCAGGGGTATAATGAGGAGTTCCCTTCGTCACGATTTGCAAGTATACTTGTGCTGCCTCCACCGACTCAACCGGAAGCGAGATGTGTTTCGAACGGAAAGTGAGTTCCAACTGACGAATACGTATTTCCTTACTTTTCTTTTCCTTTTCAAGGATTTGCATCTGTTCTTGCAGATTCTTCGCCTCACCTTGATTCTCTTCTATCCTCTCTTGTAAATCATCAATCTGCTGCTGCAACATGGAAGCATCCCTTTTATAATGACTTAAAATCTCCAGTTTCTGGCGGCGAAAAAATTTCCAACTACCCCATAGCAGTAAAGTCAATGAAAAAACAGCTGCCACTGTTATCAACAGAGTAATGCTCCATCGGCTTCGATATTCATCATTCTGACGTAATAAAGCCGTGTAATCATATCTTTTCTCGATTTTAAACAATTCAGTACGGCTTCCGGAAGTAAATAGTAATTCCAGTTCATTGATATAGCATTGCATATATTCATTAGCCTTACTTAACTTACCAGCCGCCAGCAAATCCTGGTATATAGCTTTGTACACAGAGGATCTCAAAAGTGGTCGCGAAGATTTCAATGCCCTATTACGAAGGCTGTCTACTAGTTCAGTTTTTCCTAAATGTTTATAGATAACAGCTAATTCAGCATCATACCAGTAACGGGACTCAACAGTAGTGGTATAGTCCATCGCTTTTAACAGGAACGAAGCCGCCGAATCCCATTCCTGCTTGTCTTTCTCCTTCAAGGCCCATTGATAATAGATTTTCTCTTGCGAGGTAAAGTCCATCCTATTAACCAAACCTAAAAACTTATCATAAACCAACTTGACCTCTTCATTGTACCGGGGAGTTCCCTGAGCCAGATAAAGAGGGGCAAATATATATTCTCCCCCCATTGCATTCCAAGCCGGAACTGATAGATTAAGATCCAACGCCTTTCTATAATACGACAGTGAGTGCTCATAATGAGCATACCTTCCATTGATATTCCCTAAAGCTGTATATATCAAAAAATGGATCCGCAAATCCTTAACAGTCTTTACCGCCTCCTCTGCCTGTTTATAGGCATACAAAGCTTCATTATCCTGCCCCAAGTCCTCTAAAATATATCCTTTATAAAGCAAAGCGGAAGCTTTATCATCTGCATTACCTTGTGAAGAATAATACTGTACAGCAATGTTTATCAATGAATCGGAAGATATCTTATGCCCACATCTATACATAGCTTGTGTCATCAGTAATGCATAGCACGCTTGTTCTTCTACGGAAAGTTTATCGGGAAAAGGAATGGCATTCAGTATCCGGTAGGAGGAATCCGGGGCACTCCACAAATAATATTTCCCCCATGCCAGTCTAGAAGTGCCCTTATCCTGACTGCAAGAGGAGATGATACCCAATATCACCACCATCCATACAGCCCAGCCTATAAACAAGTACTTTCTCATCATATCGCAAATGTATCACTTTTTAGCCTTCTCGCAATTTATAGACTATAAAAATAGGATTACTATCCACATTTATCTTTTTTAATTCATCCGGAACAGTAAGGGTGGATCCTTTTTCATAAAGACTCAGCTCATAAGGAATGACAACCTGCACCAAACCATCTTTCTCCATACGGCCCCAAACGGGAAAGCTACGATAACTCCGTGTCCCCAACATACCAAAAAGAAGATTGGCATCAGAAAGTTTAAAAATATCTTCAGGCTGCTCACATTGCTCCGCCAGAATCTTCCCTGTTTCTTTATCAACGGAAACCACATAATGTCCTCCATCATACCTGCAACGGAAATAATAACTTCGTGGCGTCTCAAAAAGATCAGACACAAAAATATCCTTATTTCCTCCAAATTTTTGATGTAAGCTACTGAAATCAGTCGCATCCAGGCAGCGGATGATTTCTTGGTCTGAATTCTGTAAATTCAAAACACAAGCTGGCATAATTTTATGATCGGAAATTCTGAAAACAGTATCATTACATCCTGTTTTAAACAGTAATGACTGCTGCTTACCTGAATAGGTAGCTGCAATGCCTATAGTAAAACCTGCTTTCTCCGGAGGAACCAGTGGCGAAGTAAAATCATTCTTTACAGCAATAGTGTCCCCTTGCTCTGTGAATATGCCTAAGCCATAACTCCCGCTCCGAAAAGGAATATACGGAAATGCCACCGAAGCAAAACAGTCTTGTTCCACCTTACGCTGATATACTATCTGATAATCATGGTTCAAATTTTGAATAAACTCCCCCTCTAAGGTGTAGACCCCTATCTGATTAGCACTGAACAGGTAAAGACGATTATTTTCCTCATCGGCCTGTATACCTGCTAAAAAATTACTGAACTCCCCCGGTCCTTGTCCGAAAGGAATCAATGTCTTTATAAAATGACCTTTCCGGTCAAACTGAACAATCCGTTGTTCTTTTACGGGAGAAACATAGATGTATTTGCTTGTCAAAGCATATTCGGATACTCCATCCAACAAAGAAGCGGGATCATCGGTTGTTTCCAAAGGTATATATTCCACACTCTCTACCTCATCTTGCAGATTGAGCATAGAAGGATGATCTATCCCCTGTCGCAAGTCCACCGAAATTAATTCTCCGGAACCGGAATGTCCGGAGTCACAAGCTGCCATCAAAGGCAACAAGCAAAATAAATGCCATTGTTTCATAGATTCAATCAGTTTTTCAGGAAAAAAATATTTATTTCCCGAAACAAAGATATACAGGAATCCATGATTTATGAGAATAAAACAGAATAAGTTTTGCGACGACACAAATCCCTGATTATCTTTTTATTGCAGATAATCAGGGATTCATTTTGCGACAACTACAAAGTTTTTTTAGCCCATTTTTACAATTCTATTGTCAATTCCACCGGACAATGATCTGATCCCAAGATGTCAGTATGAATCTGAGCACCTCTCAATTTATCCTTCAACGAATCGGAAGTGAGAAAATAATCAATACGCCAACCCGCATTCTTCTCACGGGCTTTGAAACGATAGGACCACCATGAGTAAATTCCCTCTTGCTCCGGATAGAAATAGCGGAATGTATCCGTAAAACCTGATTCAAGCAAAGTAGTGAACTTTGCACGCTCTTCATCAGTGAAACCTGCATTTTTCCGATTCGTTTTAGGATTCTTCAAATCTATCTCCTTATGTGCTACATTCAAATCACCACACACAATTACCGGTTTTTTCTCTTCCAATTTCTTCAAATAAGCACGGAAATCATCATCCCATTTCATTCTATAATCCAAGCGTCGCAATTCTTCCTGCGAATTAGGAGTATAAACAGTTATCAGATAATACGATTCCAGTTCAAGCGTAATTACACGGCCTTCGTGATCGTGCTCTTCAATGCCTAAACCGTATGTAACGGACAATGGCTTTACTTTAGAAAAAATAGCAGTACCCGAATATCCTTTCTTTTCAGCATAATTCCAATAGGACTGATACCCTTCAAATTGTACATCCAGTTGTCCTTCTTGCATCTTTGTTTCCTGTAAACAGAAAAAATCAGCTTCCAAACGATTGAAAGCATCAGCAAAACCTTTATCGTAACAAGCTCGCAAGCCATTTACATTCCATGATATGAATTTCAACATGATTCTTTTATTATTTTTAAACTAACATATTCCAGAACAAAAGTAAGCACAAAAGCATACTTATCAAAGCAAAATATCTTAAAACAAAAAAGCGCTCTGTTTCACTGATAAAACAGAACGCCTATCCTTATTAAGGAAAATGCTCTCTTTAATTACTGTGCCGAATCGCCCGGAGCAGGAGTCTCTGCAGCATCATTTGTCTGCGGAGCAGCAAAACCTGAAGGTGCATTCAACGGATTGGTAGCTCCCTCTTTCACCGCTTCTTCCATGATGATAGAAGAATCTGTATGAGCAGTAGGAACAAAATAAGCGGTAAGCACGCTACATGCTACCATAAAAGCAGCTAATCCCCATGTTAATTTCTCAATAAAATCCGTAGTCTTACGAACTCCCATAATTTGATTTGAAGAAGCAAAACTAGAAGCCAAACCACCTCCTTTTGAATTCTGAATCAGTACGACGAAACACATCAAAAGAGCTGCAAGCACAATTAATCCAATAAGTAATAAATACATTTTCTTTATTTTGATTTAGTGTTAATAATCAATTTCTCCAAAAATCTTATTTGGTCTGCAAAGTAAGCGTTTTTTTTTGGATATTTCAAATTTAATTTTTTAATAATTTCCAGAGCCTTAGAATATCTTTGCTGTTTAACGTATATTTTGGCCAATGTTTCGGTAAAATAGCTTTCATCTTCTATATCTTCCTCCGCTTCCGGTTCATCCTCTTCGGGCATTTCCTTTTTCACCGGCACTTCCTCTTTTATCCCTAATTGAGGTAATAAAGGTTCCTCTGCAGACTTTTCAATGAAATCATCTATCAGACTCTGGCCTTTCATCCGAGGAATACCATCATCGGACGGATGCTCTTCTTCATGTAATAAGAAAGAAGTATAATCGGCTGTTACATCCATAGGCAACTCCACGGCAGCAGAGTCCTCGGGTAAAGAAGACAGAAAAGCATCTATCAATGAAAGAGTACGGTCCAATCCGCCTTCCTCCTTAGGCTTCTCTTGCTTGTCAAGAGGAGAAATGATAAAACGCTCCCCTTCTATCAGATAAAAAAGAACTTTGCGATCGGCCACATACAATGCAGCCTTACGCAATTCTTCACCGAATGTTATATCATGCAGTAAAAACAGATTCTTCAGATAAAGCAACCTCACCGTCTGAAAATACGGATAACGCGCAAGCAACGTACGCAGCTCGTATAGTGTATCCCGATTTAATAATTCAGGATGGGTTATCCATTCATATAATTGCTGTTGTGTCATGACGGAAAAGGGCTCACTACCAGTTTGCCACGGTAGCATTGAATATTTGCTCTACAATTTCTTTAATCATCTGGGTTACTAATTCATCCTGTACAGCACTCAACTGCTGATTAGCGTTGTATTCTCGGCTAGCCGAGAATTGTTGACCATTCATATTCTCTGTCGGATTGGAATTGTTGACAAAGTTCACCCTAACCGTCATACGCAATTCCACCATGCTGGAATAACCGTCAGAACCAATTCCTTTATTCAAAGCATCATAATTGGTTATTTCCCCTGACAATTGCAGGTCACCTCCACGCTTGGCTTGCTTCAACCGGGTCTGCTGCATATAAATATCCTGCAATGCCGTATTGAACATGCTCTCCATCGGTCCCCACACAAAACCTGCCGAACGGTTCGGGAAGTTTTCGAACGAAATAGTCTTTACCTTAGTATAGTCTATAGACGATCCGTTAAACTTATAAGAGATGGAACAAGCAGTTACTATTCCCGCCAGTACCATCAACACACCAACTACTTTCAATTGTTTAATCCAAACCATATTCTTTTATTTTTCTATAAAGTGTGCGCTCTGAAATATTCAAATCTTTTGCCGCATTCTTTCGTTTTCCATGATGACGGTCGAGCGCCTTACGTATCATTTCTTTTTCCACTTCATCCAATGACAGTGTCGCTTCTTCCACAAATTCCTCCGTGTCCTGAATATCATCTACTACAGGATGCACGGATTTAGCGGCAGAGATAATGGTAGGTGTAGCAGGCACTACTGTAGCGACCAAATTCCGTTGAGGTTCTTGATAATAAGAAACTGCTGTAGTAGCCGGTGGCGGAACAGGTTGCGCTCCACGTTCCGACATCAAGGTGTTTACCAATTTCTTCAACTCAGTTACATCACGCCGCATATCAAACAGCACCTGATACAGAATCTCGCGCTCACTTTCAAAAGCCTTCCCCGCACTTGCTTTCACACCAAATAAAGCGGGTAAACCGGAGTTTACACGTTGTTCCGGTAAATAATTTCTCAAAATTTCCGCCGTAATGTCGCGATTGGTTTCAATAATAGATATCTGTTCTGTAATATTCTTCAACTGGCGTACATTACCGGGCCATGGGTAAGCCAACAACAAGGCTTTTGCATCTTCTGTCAGCTGAATGGCCGGCATACGGTACTTCTCAGCAAAATCCGATGCAAATTTGCGGAAAAGTAATGTTATATCATCTCCACGTTCGCGCAGAGGTGGTATCTTGATAGGCACAGTGTTCAGACGATAATATAAATCCTCGCGGAAACGGCCTTCGGCAATGGCTTCCGTCAGATTTACATTGGTAGCGGCAACAATACGTACATCCGTCTTTTGTACTTTGGATGAACCTACTTTAATGAATTCACCACTCTCGAGCACACGTAGCAGACGCGCCTGCGTAGCAAGAGGTAACTCTCCCACCTCATCCAGAAAAATAGTTCCACCATTGGCTTCGGCAAAATAACCGTTACGGTCACTGATAGCTCCTGTAAAAGCACCTTTCTCATGTCCGAAAAGTTCTGAATCTATTGTACCTTCAGGTATAGCTCCACAATTCACGGCTATATACTGTCCATGTTTCCGACGGCTGAACTGATGGATGATCTGCGGAAAATTTTCCTTTCCCACACCACTTTCACCGGTGATCAATACTGATAAATCTGTGGGCGCCACCTGAATAGCCACGTCTATGGCACGGTTCAATCCTTCAGCATTACCAATAATACCAAATCTGAGTTTAACATTTTGTATTTCTGACCTGACCATATTCATTTTATTATATGACAAAATTACAAATTCCCGAGCAGACAGCAAGTAATTATGGCAGAAAAATAAAAAATAAGGCGCGGATTTCACGGATTGATACGGTCTTTTATAAAGAGAAACCGTAAAATCCGCGCAATCCGCGCCTGAATAAAAACAGTCTGTTATAAATTAATCAATTTCCTGATCAGCTTCATAACCACCCATTTCGCGAATAGCATTCTTCAAGATAGCATACTGCTGGAAGAGATGGTTGACAGGTATTTCATTTTCTGTATAATCATGCATCGGGCTCTTCAAGAAGAAACTCAAGAAACGCTGTATACCAAAACGTCCTGCACGTGCAGCCAAGTCACTCAATAATACTAAATCCAAACATAAAGGAGCAGCCAAAATTGAATCACGGCAAAGGAAATTAATCTTAATCTGCATGGGGTAGCCCATCCATCCGAAGATATCGATATTATCCCAACCTTCCTTACTGTCATTACGAGGGGGATAGTAATTGATACGTACTTTGTGATAATAATCTGTATATAAATCAGGCTGGTCTTCGGGTACAAGAATCGACTCCAAAGTAGACAGCTTGCTGACTTCTTTAGTACGGAAGTTAGCCGGTTCGTCCAACACCAAACCATCACGATTACCTAAGATATTTGTAGAAAACCAGCCGGACAAGCCTAAGCAACGGGTTCCGATAATCGGAGCGAAGCCTGACTTAACCAATGTCTGGCCTGTTTTGAAGTCCTTACCAGCAATAGGCATCTTCGTTTTTTCAGCCAATTCCCACATAGCCGGGATATCAACTGTAGTATTAGGAGCTCCCATGATGAAAGGGCAACCTTCTGACAGCGCTGCATAAGCATAGCACATAGACGGAGCAATGTGTTCCTTATCATCCTCTTTCATCGCTTGCTCCAATGCTGCCAAGGTTCCGTGTACTTTTTCTTCAACAGGTACATAGATTTCTGTAGAAGCAGCCCAAAGAACTACGATACGGTCGCAATTATTTTCAGCTTTGAAATTGCGGATATCTTCACGCAGCTGTTCTACCATATCCCAACGATTCTTGCAATCTTTCACATTATCGCCATCCAAACGACTAGCATAGTTGTGATCGAAAGCAGCTTTCATCGGAACTATCTTTTCCAGTTCTTCCTTTACAGGAAGAATGTCTTTTTCTTGTAAAACTTCAGCATTTACAGCTGATTCATAAGCATTAGCAGGATAAACATCCCATGCACCAAAAACAATGTCGTCCAAAGTTGCCAATGGAACGATTTCTCCATAATGCAAATACTTTTTATTTTCTCCACGGCCAACACGCATTTTATCATATTGAGTCATAGATCCGACAGGTTTTGCCAGTCCCTTACGAGCCATCAGCACACCTGTCATAAAAGTTGAAGTAACAGCGCCCAATCCAACACAAAGAACGCCCAATTTACCGGTTGCCGGTTTCACATTCATTTTTTCCATTCTAATTTCTTTGTTAAAATTGCATCTCATAGCAGAGATTAAGATAATTTGTGCCAAAGTTACACCTTCTTTTGAAAACTTCCATGCTTTTTCTAGTTTTTTTTGTAGCTTTGCAACCGTTTAATATAAATAGGTATGGATGATATTTGTTGCATAGGCCACATTACATTAGATAAGATAGTAACACCCAGGAAAACGACTTATATGCCCGGCGGAACATCCTATTATTTTTCACACGGAATCAGTCATTTAAAGGATACAAAGCATTATCAGCTGGTCACAGCACTAGCGCCCAGTGAATTTAAAGCTGTAGAAGATATCCGTGCAAAAGGTATCAGAGTCACTGTTATTCCCAGTCAGCGAACAGTCTATTTCGAGAATACATACGGGGAAAATCAAGATAACCGCAGTCAGCGGGTATTAGCTAAAGCCGATCCTTTCACAGTGGAACAGCTACAGAATATAAATGCCCATATTTTTCATTTGGGAAGCCTTCTGGCAGATGATTTTTCACTGGATGTTGTAAAATATCTTTCAGAAAAAGGTATTTTGGCGGTAGATGCCCAAGGATATTTGCGCGAAGTCCGGGGTGAAAGAGTTTATCCCATAGATTGGACAGACAAGTTGGAAGCCTTAAAATATATTGATATTCTAAAGGTAAACGAACACGAAATGGAAGTGCTTACCGGTCACAAAGACATAAAACAAGCCGCTTTGCAACTTGCTGAATGGGGAGTAAAAGAGGTATTGATAACCTTGGGAAGTCTGGGTTCTGTAATTTATGCAGAAGGTAGATTTCATAAGATACCCGCCTATCCTCCTAAAGATATAGTTGATGCTACAGGATGCGGAGATACGTATGCCACAGGATATTTATATATGCGCAACAAAGGAGTATCCTATGAAAAAGCCGGTTGTTTTGCAGCAGCCATGTCGACACTGAAATTAGAAGCATCCGGTCCCTTCAGCAAAACAGAAGAAGATGTATGGGATATTATCCGGACTAGTCCTTTGAAAGCCGAGGAAATTTAAAAATAGATAGAAATCCCGATAAAGCCAGACAGCCATATCGGGATTTTTTATTTCAGTTTCCTTCTACATCGGCATACCACGAATAGAATAATACAACACAAAAAGAAACAAATGGTATAATGAATGATAAGGACATATTACTATTGTCTGCCACATATCCCATCAACACAGGGCCAATAGCTCCTCCTACAGGAGACATCATTAAAAAAGAAGAGGCTCGTTTGGTTTTATTTCCCAACCCTTTCAAAGATATGGCAAAAATAGTGGGAAACATGATGGCTTCGAACACATATACCAAAAACAAAGCAACTAATGAAATTTTTCCTAAATTGCAAACGATAAGAAAAGTAGCCGCTACCGTTCCCAAAGCACAGTATAGCAAAACTCTTTCTGCACGAATTCGCTGCATAATCCAACTACCGGCAAAACGTCCGCACATAAATAACCCGAGCCCACCGAATGAAAGCACTACTGCCGCATCACGGGCATTCATCCCTCCATCGTCCACCACATAATTGATAAAGAAACTATTGATAGAAATCTCTGCTATTTCATAACTGAATAGTGCCAGTAGACCAAATAAAAATAATTTATGCGACCATAAGCCTTTTTTAACTGTCTTTCCATTCACCACATTGTCTGTATGAACAATCTCCGGAAGTTTGATACGGGAAAAGACCAGTGCCACTATCAGCACAACTACCCCCATCAGCATATAAGGATATGAAATATTCGCCTCTCCCTTCTCCGAGAACAACAATAGTCCTCCCACCAAAGGGCCGCAAATACATCCTAATCCATTAAAGGACTGGGCCAGGTTCAACCGACTGGCAGCTGTTTCCCTATCCCCTAATTCTGTCATATAAGGATTTGCAGCCGTTTCCAAAAAAACCAAGCCGCAAGCGATGACAAACAAAGAGAACAGAAAAAATTCAAATGACATCCAGTATTCGCCGGGAATAAACATCAACGACCCGATGCCGTAAAGCAATAATCCGAAAACAACTCCCCTACGATATCCATATCTGGTGATGAATAACCCTGCCGGAACAGCCATTACGAAATAACCTAAATAAAACATTACCTGCACCATTGCCGAATGAGTACGGGTAATATCCATCACCTCTTGAAAATGTTTATTCAGCACATCAAGAATAGCATGTGCAAATCCCCATAAAAAGAATAAAGAGGTTACTAAAACAAAAGGAACTAGATAGTCCCTTTTTACCAATGCATGTCTTTGTGTCTCCATACTTTTTATAATAGAACAGGCAGTTGGGCCAAATTCGTTATAATCACATCAGGAACAGATTCGTCAATGACTTCTCCTCCCCAACCTTCTCCTTTCAACCAAGCTACACGACATCCCACCACTTTGGCAGGAACAACATCTTTTGAGAAAGAATCTCCAACCACCAGCACATTCTTTGCCACAAATCCCATAGCATCCACTCCGAGTCTGTAGATAGCGGGATCTGGTTTACGAACACCCACCACAGAGGATTCAATAATTTCATCAAAGAAATCCAGAAGTCCAAAATCCTTTAAAATGGTCTGAATATTACCATAAAAATTAGAAACCAGCACTAACTTATATTTTTTGGACAACTCTTCCACTACCGGACGTGTAACCTGCAATATATCCAATACATACTCATAACAGCTGTCTGCTACTTTCGTGGCATAAGATTGCAGTTTCAACTCATCCATAGGCAACTTTCTCTGTTCTGCCAACCATTCCATCTGAAGTTTGGCCTTAATGGAAAGTACATCATGAAAATCATGCCAAGGCTGGACAAAAGGGTATTTAGCCAACGCTCTTTCTCCAAAGACGTATGCCTCACGAAAACTCTCCTTATCCACCGGAATCTGATGTTCCACATACTTGGCCCACAATACTTCCGCCCAGTGACGGCTATTCGTATCTATCGTACCGCCGTAATCAAATATAACTCCCTGAATATCTTTCAATGCGTTCATTATCTCATGCTTTATTAGTAGGTGTACCGTTGCCGACTTTCATCAACAACACACCAATTACAATCCAAATCAATTCACGTACACGGGTTATCAATCCGGTATAAACTCCGAAAGCTCCCGGAATAGCCAGTCCTCCTACCGCTAAAGCAAAGCCCCCCTCACGAGCGCCCAATTGCATAGGCGAGAAAAAGAACAAATTAGCAAATAAAGAAGTAAATGCCATAATCAGAATACAAGCCGGAAAGCTAACATCTGTTGTCAGAATATTCAATATGAAATACACTTCCAGGCAACCTAGAATCCGAGCCATGAATTCCAGACTTAACGAGGCATAAAATGTAGACTTACGCTGTTTGTGCAGCTCTGCTATCTGACTGTCCACACGTTCCAAAGTCTCCCGTTTGTTTTCTGAAAAACGTTTGGCCCATCCTTTAATAAAAGGAATATATTGTAATAATTTTAAAGTACGGACAGCCATTCCATTCTTGTATCCTTTCATAAAAAAATAAATAGCCAAAAGAGAAACCACACCCACAACAGCCAGCATAGTCCCCATGGCAATATCTACCGGGCGTAAAGCCAAATACAAGAAAATAGAACAAAACCAAAAACAAAAATGCGAGAAAATATGCATCATCACATAAAGGATAACTGATGATGTTGCCTTACTGGCCCCGACATAAGGAGTCAGTTCCATGATACGGTAAGGTTCTCCTCCCATTAATCCTACCGGAGTAGCATAATTCAGTGCAAACCCGGAAACTGTAAGCTTATAAACTTTCCAAAATGGAATAGGCGTTCCTTTTTTTCCATCTCGGATAATAATGTACCAAGAAAGGGTATTGAACAAGTAAATGATAATCCATAACCCTACTACAGCCGGCAGCCAAATCCCTGCCCGGCGCAAGTTAGCCAACAATTCATCATACTCCATATCAAAAGTACAGAGCATTACCACGATAGCTACAATCCCAAATATCAGGAATATATTTCTATATTTACTTTTCACTTCGCCGCGTATTTATAATATAACTGTGCGCAAACCGCCTCGTGGCAATGGCGCATATATACAAATAAAGAAGTCATTACAATAATCTCGAATACAAAATACAACCAAGGTTCGCCAATCAGCAAACTGATATACAAAGCAATGGCACGTGTATTAAAAGTCAAGATATTGGTATATTTCATCAAAGGTTTGCTAGCTGCACGAAATTCGTTCCGCAACTCCTGTGGAATATTGTCCCCATACTTTTCCTTTACCAAAGCATAGAAACGCTGAAAATTAGGGGTCATTCTTTCCTGCTGACGTGTGTAATTACCATAAAAATACAAAAAAGCTTTCCACCAGAAATTTCCTTTCCAAGGTAAACTATAGAAGATCTCACGCTGTTGTTTGAAATTATCCAGCTCACTTCCATTTTTCCCTTTCAGAAAATATAAATGAATATTACGATAATAATCCGCCAATGTACATTGTTTACTATGACAAACAGTGCCCGAAAAAGCAGCCAATATCCAAATAAAAATCCCCCAATGCATCCCGTCACCAATATGAAACGGCATAGGCTGGTCCATCAGCCTGAGACAGATCGCCGCATAAATAGTAAAGAACCAAATATCACCGGCAAAGCCATCCAACATACGTCCCCACTGGGTTTTCTGCCCTGTAAGCCGTGCCAATTGGCCGTCCGCACTGTCATAATGGTTTGCCCACATCAATAGAAGTATACCAATCAGGGTATGTTTCATATCGGGGTAATAGAACATCACGCCTGCGCCTATACCTAGAATAATAGAAAAAATGGTCACGACATTGGGATGTACCTTCAATTTTTTAAACAATAGCGCCCATGCATATCCTATGGGACGATTGAAATAAATATCCAGGAACTCCTCTGTGTCCATGGATTTGAAAGAAGCCTCTATTCCTTTCTTCTCACTCTCTGTACTCATGTCTTTATTGTTTCATTTGCTTTTTAGCCCGGTTATAAATGCACTCTGCAATTTTACCTCCCGCTTCCTCACGACAACGGGCAAAGCTGGGCCAATCATTAAAATCTATAATCCGCAGTGTTCCGTCGGCTGAAACCACACAATCACCTCCGTAAATGGGTACATTCAGCGCCTCAGCAGCTTTATCACTTTGTATTTTCAATTCCTCTACGCTAAAAGGAATCCCTTTGGCTATTCCGTTTATTTTTTCCAAACCGAACTTACTGTGCGAACAAGGAGACGGATAAAACCAATAAAAGAAATCAGTGCCGTGTACCCCATAGAATTTCACCAAGTCGCCTTGCAAGTGCTCATTGATGACCGCAACAGGAATGTCACGGTTGCGAAAATCAGCCAGAATATTCTCCACCTCTTCCTTACAAGTGGCATAAGCTACATCTTCTTTCACCATAGCATGAGAGTCTCCCCGCTTTACCCAACAAGGATAACAGTTTTCAGAATACTCGTCTGCTGTGGAAATAATAAAACTCTGCGGATGAGGAACTCCTCTTTTTATAAGTAGCTCCGTCATGGGTCTACGTACACAATTATCTATACCGTAAGCAGAGTTTATCACCAACGCACCTCCATCCTCCAAAGACTTCAAGCGGGCTATTGTTGCTTTATCACGGGCCATATCAAAAATGATATCTCCTTTGACACCCTGCTCCACGAAATCCTTCTCGGCATAAACCTCAACTTCACAGCCCAATTGTCCCAACTCTTCCACCACCTTATTAAATATGGCGGCATCATTGTCCACATGATTGGGTGAATATTCGTTTCCACGGCTTACCCCTATTATTGAAATCACATTCATTCCTTTATGTTATCTTTTAAATTACTCGTCCTTACCGGTCAGAAAGTTTTCCGCTTTCACTATATCACTGGCATGGTCTACATCCAGAATTTTTGTAAAAGGATAAGCCTTTAATTTCAAGCCGTCGGCCACTAACTGCCTCTGGAAGTTGCGCATACGGGACATACCTTTTTCCATACACCCGTGCAATGTCTTGACCGCTGTCGGAGTCAGGCAGTAAATTCCTCCCGATATATAGCGGCATCCGGAGATGGCCTCATCATGAAAGCCAGTTATGTTCAAAGCTTCATCTGTAGAAATGTAAAGCGGTTTTTCATCGTCTATGAAATCGGTCACCGCCATATATCCATCTTTGTCCGATTGTTTGAACGCTTCAATAAAAGTCGAGAATTCTTCTTCACGGAATATGGTATCTACAGTAGTCAAACAGAACTTATCGTCTTTCAAATAAGAGTTCAGTTCATAAAAACTATGCATTGAACTAGGCGTAGTTTTCACAACTACTTCCAATGGCACTGTCTCTTCCGCCTGTAGTTTTGCCAAATGCTCTTTTGTCAACGGACTTTCATTATTAATAATGATGACCACCTTATCAGCCCCGTTGCGCACAAAGATCTGTATCAGACGGTCAATCATGGCAACTCCGTTCAGTTGCACCAAAGGTTTGGGTAAAGCTACCCCTTCTTGTGAAAGTCGGGAGCCTTCACCCGCTGATATAATTGCAAATTTCATTTCTACTCTTTTTCTTGAAATTATATTTTAGACCGGTTCACCATCAATCTTCATCATCAATGGTATCTAACTTCAGTTTATCGCTATCATCCCGTTTCTCATAATACTGTTTACGCAATGGATGTGCATGGATTTCTTTTTCGACAATCCGATTACGGAAAACATCCATAGCCACATAGATAGCCTGGCGAAAAGAATCTTCCAAGGCAACCCCTTGTCCGGCAATATCATACGCAGTACCATGTGCCGGAGAAGTGCGTACAATAGGAAGTCCTGCCGTGTAATTCACTCCTTCATCCATTGCCAAAGCTTTGAAAGGAGCCAATCCCTGATCATGATACATAGCTAGAATTCCATCAAAATGAGTATAGTTGCCAGATCCCATAAAGCCATCGGCCGGATAAGGTCCGAAACACTGAATGCCTTTGGCAACCATTTCCTTCATTGCCGGAATTATGATATCACTCTCTTCCGTACCAATCAATCCCTCATCACCCGCATGAGGATTTAATGAAAACACAGCTATACGCGGACTGTCGATGCCAAAATCCTCTTTTAAAGAACGATGGAAAACAGCCAATTTTTCCATAATAAGTTCCTTGGTAATATCTTGTGCTATCTCGCGTACAGGAACATGACCAGTCACCAAAGCTACCCGGAAATCATTCTTCAGCAAAATCATTAACGCTTTCTGTCCTTCCCCCACACGCTCTTCAATATATTCTGTATGACCGGGGAAATGAAAAGTTTCCGACTGAATGGTATGCTTATTGATAGGAGCAGTTACCAAAACATCAATCATTCCCTCCCGATAGTCCTGCAAAGCTCTCTCCAACGCATCCAAAGCTGCTTTACCAGCTTCCGGTGTCGGTTTGGAGAGCTCCACCTTCAATTCGTCTTCCGTACAATTCACGATGCTCAGTTTATCCGGCTGAGCATCATCTGCAGAATTGACAATACTGAAATTTGTTTGAATATCCATTGCTTTACGATGATAAGCAGCCACTTTAGGTGATCCATAAATAATGGGTGTACAAAGTTCCAGCATGGTAGGATCCGAAAAAGTTTTGAGAATTACTTCATATCCTACTCCGTTGATATCCCCATGAGTAATACCAACTCGTATCTTGTAGTTATCTTCCATCTATATTATATATTATAATGTCTCTTCTTACTTTACCCGGCTTGTTGTATCTATTTTTTCTTCCGGAATATTACCACTAATTACAATTTCGTCAATCAAGCTTTCATTGGGCAATCTCAATGTATAAAGTGAAGCTTCCATCTGACGCATCAGATTACGTTTCAATTTATCCGGTGAATAAATAAAGGCCTCAACCACAATGACACGACCGTTAGCACGATCCACCCGTGCATGAGACACAAACGGACCTCCCATCATGTCACCTTCCATTTCCCATAATCCGCGAGCTTCTTGCGCATACTCTCCTTTTACAACAATATCTTCCACATCCACAAACATAGAGTCTGTTGCCATATACATTCCTTCGCGTTCACCCGGAATATTTGCTTTCATTACAGAATCACGTTTATGAATGAAATAATCTTTAGTAAAGGTATCCTTGTCTGTATAAGGATAAGAGTACATTACAAAATTCATATCCGCTGTAGCACGATTAGTAGAAGCCCACAAAAAATCTTTGCCTTCTTTATAGTTAGCCAGTTCTATCGGCACCCAGATATCACAATCAAAAATACTTCCTACCTTAGTGGAAATCACATCGCTATGTTTTTGTTTCAACAAAGTTATCTGACGATTCATCTCAGCTTTCACAAAGAAATCTATAATCACTTTACTGTTCTTTGCTACAAATTCCTCAAATTCGTCTTCATTAGGAGCCTGAATTGTCATAATCATCTGCGGAGACGCATAAACATCACGGGAAAACTTAAGTTTGGGCTGAGTATAAATATCTTGAATATCCACAATGATGATATTACGGAATATTTTCAGCACACGGTCAAAATGCTGAGGGTCCACATTTGATATACGAAACGAACGCTCCGCCTGGGGTAGTCCGGGCACATTGGTATCCAATACATCAAACAATGCACGTCCTGCAGGACGGTCCCATACAGGTTTATTTACTACGACCAATACTTCGTAAGGTCTACCGCTGGACGTGGGGGTAAACAAGTTCTTTTGTCCCTTCTTACAAGAAGCCAGTACCAGAACCACCAGCACCAAACTTAAATAAAATGCTATTCGTTTCATAATTATATGATATTATTGTTTAGTTTACTGTAATGTAACACCTTTCTCTTTCTGTTGTTTAGCTGTAGACAACATTCCGCAAGCGGCAAAAATATCCTCTCCTCTTGATGCACGAATGGTGGCAAATACGCCATGTTGCGTCAAATAATCACGGAAAGTTGTCATTGCTTCCATATCCACCCCTTCTAAATCAACATCAGGAATAGCATGAAACCGGATTAAGTTGACACGACACTCAATACCCCGCAAGAGTTTCACTATCTCTTTAGCATAGATCAGTGAATCGTTCACTCCTTTGAATACGATATATTCAAAAGACAGACGACGCTGTTTGCTAAAATCATAATTATGCAATATATCAATAATTTCCGTAATGGAGAAAGCTTTCTCGGCGGGCATCAAATCCCTTCGTTGCGAAGGAATCGGAGTATGCATACTGATAGCCAGATGACAATCACTTTCATTCAGAAAGCGCTCCAGTCCTTTCTTTAAACCCACAGAAGAAACAGTGATGCGTTTCGGACTCCAGCCGTAACCATATTCTGAAGTCAGGATCTCAAGCACTTTCAACACCTCGTCCAAATTGTCGAAAGGCTCTCCCATACCCATGAAAACAAGATTAGTCAGCTTTTCCCTTTCGGGGATAGAATAGATCTGGTTTAATATTTGATTGGCTGTCAGATTAGCTGTAAAACCCTGTTTCCCGGTCATACAGAACTTGCAGTTCATTTTGCATCCTACTTGCGAAGAAACACAAAGAGTAGCCCGGTCCTCATCGGGTATATAAACCGCTTCAATGAAATTACGGGTTGGCGTACGGAAAAGATATTTCACCGTACCGTCTACCGAACGCATTTCTTCCACCGGGGCAGATGCCCCCACCTCATACCCTTCTTTCAACGCTTCGCGATGCTTTAATGACAAATTGGTCATCTCGTCTATCGTTTCCACCTTTTTATCATACAACCAAGACGCAATCTGCTTTGCGGCAAATTTAGGCATTCCCAGATTCCTCACAATCTGTTGAATCTCATCCAATGTCCTGCCAAGTAATGCTGTTTTCGGAGTTTCCATTTATATTTAAAAGACAATTAGCGTACAAAGGTAGAGAAAAAATAAGATATATTACCTATCTTTGCCGTGAGAAATACTTTTTAACAATGAGAAAAACAATTAATTGCTTTATTCCTTATATGGAAAGCACAGCGGCAGAACAGACAATCCATGCTCTAAAAGAAAGTAGCATAGTCAACAAAATCTATCTGCTGAACATTGAACCCAACAAGACATTATCCACACCCGATGGATGCGAAATATTACCTGTTGATTCACTAACCAGTTCTAAGACAATGAAGATGATTGCTGAAAAGGCAGACACACCTTATATCTTGCTCTACACCAAAACTTCTGCTTTGGAACTGGCTTACAAGGCACTGGAACGCATGACTGACTTCCTGCAAGACAGAGAATGCGGCATGGTTTATGCCGACCATCATGAATGGAAAAACGGAGAAAAGAAGAAACATCCCGTCAACGACTACCAACCTGGCAGTGTGCGTGATGATTTCGACTTCGGTCCGCTACTGATATTCAACAGAACGGAATTCATCCTCGCCAGCCTCCAAATGACAGAGGAAAGAAAGTATGCCGCCCTTTATGAACTGCGCCTATTCCTTACCCTCCATTCTCATCTGGTACATATCAACGAATATCTTTATACGGAAACAGAAAGCGACAACCGCCTGTCCGGCGAAAAGCAATTCGACTACGTAAATCCCCGCAACAGGGAAGCACAGATAGAAATGGAAGAAGTGTTCACACTGTACTTGAAAGCCATCGATGCCCTCCTTGAACCTATGTATGTGGAAACGGATGTAAAGAAAGGAAATTTCGAGTACGAAGCCTCCATCATCATCCCCGTGCGCAACCGCGCCCGTACCATTAACGATGCCATCCGGTCGGCACTCACACAAGAAACACGCTTTCCATTCAACATCATCGTCGTGGACAATCACTCGACAGACGGAACCACAGAAATCATCGGTCAATACAAGGACAACAAAGCGGTAATCCACCTTCAGCCCCAACGTACCGATCTGGGCATAGGGGGATGCTGGGACCTCGCAATCAACCACCCCCGGTGCGGACGCTTCGCCATACAGCTTGACAGCGATGACCTGTACAGCGACACCCATACCCTGCAAACCATCGTAGACACGTTCTACAAAGAGCAATGCGCCATGGTAATAGGAACTTACCGCATGACGGACTTCCGGCTGAACACCATCGCTCCGGGAGTGATAGACCATAGCGAGTGGACGAAAGAGAACGGACACAATAACGCATTGCGCATCAACGGTCTGGGAGCTCCGCGCGCATTCTTCACACCTATCCTGCGCGAAACAGGCGTGCCCAATGTCAGCTACGGAGAAGATTATGCCCTGGGACTCATTTTCTCGCGCCAATATAAGATAGGAAGAATCTATGATGTACTCTATCTGTGCCGCCGCTGGGAAGGGAACTCGGATGCCGCCCTGAGCATAGAGCAGACCAATGCCAACAATCACTACAAAGACAGCCTGCGCACCCGTGAACTGGGAATCCGCAAAAAATATACAGAAGAGCTGAAGAACCGGAATGAAATCAAGCGATTTATAGACAGCCAACTGGCGTGCTGGCCACTGGCACACCACAACCACGAGGCATTACAGACTGTACAGACCAAGGAACTGTCCATAAACGGCTACACGTTTGTGGTACAGTGCAATGCACAGCGTGCGGTTTCGACTACCGCCAAAGTGGATAAGGACAGCATCCAAGCACGCCCCTGTTTCCTGTGCAAGGAAAACCAGCCTAAGGAGCAGAAAGCACTGGAAACCATCACTGCAAACAGAATATGCGTTAACCCTTATCCCATATTGCCGGATCACCTCACTATCGCCCATAAAGATCACATCCCCCAACTCATGGATGAGAATATTTTCAGTTACGATGACGTCCGTGCATTCGTACAGAAATATCCGGACTACGCCCTATTCTATAATGGAGCACATTGCGGAGCCTCTGCACCGGACCATCTCCATCTTCAAGGAGTCAGAAAAACTGATGTTCCCATCATCCCGAACGTACAACAGCTGATAACCCACGCACAGACAATCGATATACGCAGCATGTATTTTCCCTACCTAGAAGAAGAGGAAGATTATCCACTAGAATGTAGCCGAATTTACCTCAACACCAAGGACTATCCCTGTCCTTTGGTAATCCTCTCAAGCAACACGCATTATGACGACTCCCTGTTATACAGCGCCCTCGCCGCTTTCCCACCGGATGAAGACGGACAAGAAGCGAAGTTCAACCTGCTGTTATGGAAGGAAGGCCATCTATACTATACGGTGGTTTTTCCCCGCAGCAAGCACCGTCCCGACTGCTACTTTGCAAAAGGCAGCGAACAGATGCTCATCAGTCCGGGAGCTTTGGACATGGCTGGCGTAATCGTCACCACCCGTCAGGAAGATTTCGACAAAATAACAGAAGAAAAAGTGGCATCCATCATAAAAGAAGTGGGAATAACAGTAGAAGAAGCCGAGAAGATACCCGGACGTTATTTTGACGAGAAAGCAAAAAGATAGAGAGAACACGAAGAGATGAAGGAATTACAGCAAGCCCATAAACAAGACGAATAACAATGAAAGAACCCGAAATAAGCGTAGGAATAGTAAACGCACAAGAAATTCATTTTTCACTGAACGGCAATTTTTTCGCTAAAGGAGAAACGGTCTGTGGTGAACAACAAGTAGCCTTCAGCGAAGGAGGTATTCTGTGGAATGGTAATCTTTACCGCGAACTGACCTTCACTCCACAAGACGAACATGCCTCGTTTTCATTATATGACGTAACCATCGGAATTAATTTCCACTGGGAACGGCAAGAAACCCAAAGTTTTATGGGAACACTGAAACTAGTGGTGGACGAAGGCAAAATCACCGCTATCAATATTCTTCCCGCCGAAGACTATTTGATAAGCGTCATCTCTTCGGAGATGAACGCCACCTCCTCTTTAGAGTTTCTGAAAGCACATGCCGTGGTATCACGCAGCTGGCTGTTTGCTCAAATAGAGAAACGCAAAGCTTTAAGTGGCAAAAATGAAGGTTTCTTTTCCTTTATCAAGACCGATACCGAATATATCCGTTGGTACGACCGGGAAGACCACACCATATTCGACGTTTGTGCAGATGATCATTGCCAACGTTATCAGGGAATAACCAAGGCATCCAGTGCTGCCGTAACTGAAGCAGTACAGGCAACCCGAGGGCAATTACTAATGTATGAACGCGGCATCTGCGATGCTCGTTTCTCTAAATGTTGCGGAGGTGCAAGTGAGGAATTCGGCTATTGCTGGGAAGATAAGAATTATCCCTATTTGTCTACCATCCGTGATACGGAAGAAGAAGAAAACCGTCCGTTACCCGATCTGACTAAAGAAGAAGAGGCAGAACGTTGGATACGTACTTCTCCCGTTTCGTTCTGTGATACCCACGATAAAAAAGTAATTTCACAAATACTGAACAATTACGATCAGGAAACCACAGATTTCTATCGTTGGAAAGTGCGTTATTCCCAGTCAGAGCTAGCCGAACTGATCCGTCAAAATACAAAATCAGATTATGGAGACATCATCGACCTGATTCCCATCCAACGTGGCAAGTCCGGACGTATCTGCAAACTGAAAATTGTAGGTTCTTTGAAAACATTGACTATCGGAAAAGAATTGGAGATACGTCGTACCCTGTCTTCGTCCCACCTATTCAGTTCAGCCTTTGTAGTAGATAAGGGAGAATTGAAAAACGGCGTCCCCGAATGGTTTCTGCTAACGGGTGCCGGTTGGGGACATGGAGTAGGCCTGTGCCAAATCGGGGCTGCCGTAATGGGGGAACGGGGATATACCTACGACGAAATTCTATTGCATTATTATAAAGGTGCAGATATCCGCCGTTTCTATTAACCGATCCACCAAGCCATGCGCCGGATAGGATTTCCATCCGGAATCTTTAAAATGAAAAAGGAATAATGAAAAACAAACATACTTCACCGTGGGCATGGATACCCACGCTATACTTTGCACAAGGGCTGCCCTACGTGGCAGTGATGACTATTTCAGTCATTATGTATAAAAGATTAGGAATCAGCAATACCGAACTGGCTTTTTATACCGGCTGGCTTAATCTGCCCTGGGTTATCAAACCTTTGTGGAGTCCTTTCATAGACCTTATCAAAACGAAACGCTGGTGGATCGTCACTATGCAACTCTTAATGGGTGCGGGACTGGCAGGCATAGCCTTCACCATCCCCACCGAACACTTTTTCCAACTTACGTTGGCAATTTTCTGGTTGTTGGCATTCAGCTCTGCCACGCATGACATTGCTGCCGATGGTTTTTACATGCTGGCACTGGACTCGCACCAGCAAGCTTTATTTGTAGGAATCCGCAGTACTTTCTATCGCATTGCGACTATTGCAGGACAAGGGTTGCTTATCATGCTTGCAGGAAGACTGGAAATTGTAACAGACAATATACCTTACGCCTGGTCCATCACCTTTTTTGTATTGGCCGGGCTTTTCCTGGGAGTGTGGATCTATCATAAGTTTATTCTTCCCCATCCGGATTCAGACCATGCAGCTAAAGAAGTTTCCGCTTCTACCCTACTCAAAGAATTTTTTGGCACTTTTGCCAGTTTCTTTCAGAAAAAGCAGGCAAGTATTGCTATTCTCTTTATGTTACTCTACCGTTTACCGGAAGCACAACTGGCAAAAATGTGTATTCCTTTCTTTATAGATCCTATTGAAGAAGGTGGTTTGGGGCTCACCACTGAGGAGATAGGTTTCGTACAAGGAACAGTCGGCATCATCGGGCTTACCCTTGGAGGTATTTTAGGAGGAATAGCCGTAGCCCGTAACGGTTTAAAACAATGGTTGTGGCCGATGGTATGGGCTATTTCCTTACCTGATTTAGTCTATGTTTACCTCAGTTATGTCCAACCCGATTCCCTATACCTTATCAATATTTGCATTTTTATAGAGCAATTCGGTTACGGATTCGGTTTCACAGCTTATATGCTTTATCTTATTTATTTTGCGGACGGAGAACATAAAACGGCACATTATGCCATTTGTACCGCATTTATGGCATTAGGCATGATGATTCCCGGAATGGCCGCCGGTTGGCTTCAGGACCAGATGGGATACAACCATTTCTTTATCTGGATTATGATATGTTGCGCTGTAACCTTTGGGGTGACGGCACTGTTAAAGATTGATCCGGAATTCGGCAAAAAAAAAGATTGATGCCGATGATGAAGAATACATCTACAAACTGAGACTTTGCCCTCTTTCTCCAACAGAGTTTTTCATTTCTGCTACCACTACTGAGCTTTTATCAGAAGTAACAATCTAGATATAAGCATCTTATAGAGGTGGTGGCAGCAGTATTTTTTAGATACCCAAAAGGCTGCCACCACCTCTTATAATACTTTTCTCATCAAGACTCGAATTATTCCCACAAAAAGGAACATATATTTAGAGGAATTCTTCCGCTCCTTTTGAAAAAAGATAAGGAACTTCCGAACAATACATGCTTATCTTCTGATACATTCAACCGCATGATGTTTCGGTTTCAACTTAATGGAACAGTCTGGAACAACTCGGCATGTAGAATGAATGCAGTGTAGTTTAACGCTTTAGGTTGACTACTCTTTCATCTTACTTGTACGGATGGTTGACAGAGATAATACTTAGTTATAATATCAGTTGACTCTTTCAAGAGTTATTTCTTTGCCGGGTTGACAATCTTCCTGCAATTACTATTATCAAAAAGAATATCCTAAAATGGTGGCAGTAACATTTTCCATCCCTTCAAATATTCTGCTGCCATCACCCCTCAAAGCCTTTATTTATGAGCATTCCAGACAAAAGGTGGCAGCAGTGGCAGTAGAAAAGAAACTCTATAGAGAAAAAAATAAATAGAAGTTCACATAGCCCCCGGAAGAAAAAATCTTTTTTAAAAGATAGAAAGACAGAAAATAATGCTATACTTGCAAACTCAAGCCAAATAAAACAGACTAGAAAGAATATGACAAGGAAGAGTTTTAACCTAAAAAATAAGATAAAGTCCTCTCAACAAAACAGTTATTATATTTGTTTCATATTCAAACAATAACATAAAAGATACATATATGAAAAAGATTATTTTATTAGTATTCGTCACCTTGTTTTGCTGCATAGACTACTCACAAGCACAAACAACAGAAAAGAAAATGACACGTCAGGAAAAGAAAGAGGCGCAAAAAGCCATGGAACAAGCCTTGTTCGAAGAAGCCAGACAAGCTATAGAAAACAAAGCTTTCACACTGGAAGCTGACCGGGTTATATTTAAAAGAGGCAGAAATGCCTTTGTTTCTTCTAATACCAATTTTGTAATGGTAGACGACGATAGAGCATCCGTACAGGTAGCGTTTAACATTCCTGCCAGCGGCCCTAACGGATTAGGAGGTGTCACTGTAGACGGCAATGTTTCCGGTTACAAGATCAAAACCGACAAGAAAGGAACCATGTATCTGACAATGAGTGTAATGGGGGTGGGTATATCTGCTCAGGTAAGCATAACATTACCTCATGGAAGCAACAATGCCACCGTAGATATACGGCCCAACTTCAATTCCAACCGCCTGACTTTATCCGGTGAACTACTGCCGCTTGACAAGTCAAATGTATTTAAAGGAAGGTCTTTCTAATCACTTTATAGTTCATAGAACATAAGCCCCGGAAATTTTGTTAAAGCAGATTTCCAGGGCTGTTTATTTCCCATTCATTCCTCTTCACACTTTTAATTTCAGTTCTTCAAAAATACACTTCAGCAACCAGTTTTTCCGTTTCAGTAACAAATTACTACCTACTTATGCCAAAGCTTATTATGTTTGTACCGGATTTCAATAGGAAAACAACATAAAATAAAAAAGTAGGTATTATGAGAAAAGTTGTAATATTAACATTAGTAACCTTGTTTACCTGCGTAGAGTACTCACAGGCACAAACAACAGAAAAGGAAATGACACGTCAGGAAAAAAAAGCAGCTCAGGAAGCTTTGGACAAAATGTTATTTCAGGAAGCCAAAGAGGCAATAGACAACCAAACCTTTGTACTGGAAGCGGACAGAGTTTACTTTAAATACGGAACCTCCGCTTTCGTTTCATCCAACACCAACTTTGTAGGACTGGACGGTGACAAGGCTGTAGTGCAAGTAGCATTCAATGTACCTTTCAGCGGTCCGAACGGACTAGGAGGTATTACCGTAGACGGGAATGCTTCGAACTATAAAGTAAAAACCGACAAAAAAGGTAATATTCATGTCAGTATGAACGTGATGGGAATCGGAATCTCAGCCCAAGTAAGCATTGATATACCTTATGGAAGCAACAATGCGACTGTAGATATTCTTCCGAACTTTAATTCCAGCCACATGACTTTATCCGGTCAAATATTGCCATTAAAGAAAGCCAATGTGTTTAAAGGACGCTCACTATAAACTACTTAACTAAAATAATAGGAATATGAAGAAGCTACTATTTCCACTATTCATGCTTGCCATGATAGTTACTTCGTGCGAGAAAGATCCGGATATGAATAAACTGGATAGTGACTACAGCGTTTACACCGATTATGACAACAGTGTACATTTCAATGAGTTTTCCACCTATTATCTGCCAGATAGCATTCTGGTTCCGGACAACAGCCTGAAAGCCAATTATTGGAAAGATGAAAATGCCCAAAACATTATCAGTGCAGTAGCCCATGAAATGGAACAGAAAGGCTATGTAAGGACGGAAGATAAAGAAAAAGCCAATGTAGGCATTCAGTTGTCATACGCCCAACAAAGAATACAAATAACCACAGGAGGATGGTATGGCGGCTGGTGGGATGCCGGATTCTGGGGACCTTACTGGGGAGGAGGATGGTATTATCCTTATCCGGTAACTTACAGCTATGACACAGGAACCCTGATTATGGAAATGGTTGATTTAAGACAACCTGTCGATCAGTCTAACCAAAACAAACTGCCTGTCATCTGGCATGCTTATGCGTCAGGACTGCTATACGGAAACTCCCATTTCAATATGCAGTTGACATTAAATGCCGTCAATCAGGCATTTGCACAATCTCCTTATCTGTCAAACAAACAATAAAACCGGAAAATCATGAAAACGAAAATATTAAAACACAGAGCTCCCAAACGTATCCTCATCGGAGTGTTATTAGTTCTCTTTTGTTTCACAAGTAAAGCACAGATCTGGGAAAATGTACATTTCAACGTAGACTGGCAGATGAATATGCCGTTGAACAGCAACTTTGCCGATAAATTCAGCGGATGGGGAATGAACTTTGAAGGAAAATATGATCTGACTCCCTATTGGTCTATAGGAGCTTTCCTTAATTTTCATACCAATCACCGATACGTGGACCGCCAGACCATCCCCCTCACCCCAACGGCTTCATTGACAACAGACCAGCAACAATCGGCGTTCCAACTTCCCTTTGGAATATCTGTATCCTACAAGTTACTGGATAACAGGTATGTAAAACCTTACTTCGGAGTCAAATCGGGTGCCATGTATTCTCAAAACTCCATTTACAACAATCTGGTACAATGGTATGAACGCCCGTGGGGATTCTATGTATCACCCGAATTGGGAATAGATATTCATCCGGTACCTTATCAGCGTCTGGGATTTCATGTAGCCGTATATTATAGCTACGCAACCAATCAAACCGATATCCTGACTTATTCTGAAGATGGAAGAAATAGCATGGGTGTGCGTGTAGGAGTTTGTTTTTAATCCATACTAAGCGTTTGCTCATAAAAGAGGAGATTTGGAAAGTATTCTATTTTTTTCTGAATTTCCTCTTTTTTTCATAGTTTTGTAAAATAACCCAAATCATTTTCAGCAGCGGAATGGCTATGCAAAATAAATACAATCAATTCTTCAACTTTTTCCTGTTTTCAGGTCTGGCATGTTTCTCATACCTTTCGCTGGTACTATATACCGACCTTACGCCTCAACATCAGAAAATATTAATCTCCTTTCTGGGATTTATTTCTGTGGTATTCATATTCAATCTGGTAGGCTTTAGTCTGATATTCATCAACCGATGGCTGAAAAAAAGCTATCTATTCTTTATCAAGAAGAGAAACAAACTGATCATCAATTGCATTTTGATTGCAGCTATTCTTTTCTTCATGAATTACGCTACTCTGACCATCTGTAAAGTATTGCTGGAACTGCCCTTCCCATTTGTACTAAGCAGTCCGGGCCTGCGCTTGATCATGATTATATGGTTGGTAGAAATTGTGATTGTGAGCCTAAGTATCATGAACGCTTTTTACAGGCAGCTGGTTATTCTGCATGAAAAAACAATGAAACTGGAAGAAAGTTCCATCAAAGCACAATACACGGCTTTACAAAATCAATTAAATCCACATTTCCTGTTCAATAGTTTGAATACTTTAATATCCGAAATAGAATACAATCCGGAAAACGCAGTAGTTTTTACACAAAAGCTATCGGATGTTTATCGTTATATCCTAAAAAGTCAGGAACAAGGACTTGTTACTTTACGTAATGAACTGGAATTTCTGGATTCATATATCTATCTGCATCAAGTGCGTCTGGGAAAATGTATTCAACTGGAAAACAAAATACCCCCCACGTTATTGAACAAGAAGATTCCTTCATTAACTCTACAGTTGCTTATCGAAAATGTGATAAAACATAACATCATCAATATGGAAAATCCAATGGTCATCCATTTGGATTATTCTGACAAAGATCAAACTCTTTCCGTAAGAAACAAGATCAAATTAAAAAAGAATGTTGCAAAATCAGGAATGGGACTGAAGAACTTATCTGCCCGCTATCTGCTGATTTGCAACTTGCATATCACAATTATTGACGATTCTGAATATTTCACCGTTAAAATACCTTTGCTGAATGAATAAGATAAAAGCCGCTATTATAGAAGATGAAATTCCTGCAGGACGCCTGCTACATAAAATGTTGTCAGGATTAAGGCCAGACTGGGAGATAGTTGTATTACCCGGCAGCGTAGAGGGATCTGTAAAATGGTTCCAGGAGCATCCACACCCGGATATAATCTTTCTAGATATCCAACTGACCGACGGCATTTCTTTCACTTTCATAGAACAGACCCAACCGGAAAGTATGATTATTTTTACCACCGCCTACGACGAATATGCCATACGTGCTTTTACTGTAAACAGCATAGACTATCTGCTGAAGCCAATAAACAGGGAAAGATTGGCCGAAGCCATCGAAAAGTTTGAAAGATTAACTGCCAGATATGGCAATGCCAACCTATCGAGCTCATCCAATGAATTACTGAACTTACTGAAAAATATAAGTAATCCGGAAAAAAAATACCGTACCCGCTTCCTGATATCAGGAGACGAAAAGCTGTATACCTTGCAAGTAGAAGATATAGCTTATTTCTATTCTGAAAACAAAATTACTTTTGCCGTCACAAAAGAAGGGAAAGAGCATATCATAGATTTATCGCTCGACAAACTGTCCGAACAACTAAACCCAGATATTTTTTTCCGCACCAACCGGCAAACATTGGTTAGTGTACATGCCATACAGAAAATAGAAAACTATTTTTTAGGAAAAATAATAGTACAGGTAAAACCGCCATTTAAAGATAAAATTACTGTAAGCAGAGAAAAGATAGCTGCAATGAAGCTTTGGCTCAATTATTAAAAAAGTCTGTTTATATAAAAAAGCACTAACTTATAAGTAATAGGAACAAGATTGGAATCCGTTCCTATTACTCAACCAACAGTTTTACAAAAGCTTTGCAATCACAATTGTAAAAAACAAATAGAACTTTCAGCAGGAGCCTTTAAAATTACTTTTCCACCTCCTCTCACGCTACCATCTTCTTTTATAACCGTTCCTTTATCCGGATCAATCCAAAAGACTTTATACGTTTCTCTATCTCCCATCAAATCCAAATTAATCTCATTCTTCACACAGTACCCAAGGTATCCCTTTCCGACAGCCCCCATTACCCACTGAGTATCCATATCGGTCTGTCTATCTATAGGAGAAAAAGAAGAAGCCTTCTCATAAACCGGTAATTCATCAATCGGCGGAATTTTGGCAAAAGAGCCACCCGCCATAAATATAGCCCAATTCATAGCATTACGAGGAACTCTAATTGTACTACCATTATAAACCACAGCTTTATCAGGATACTTACAGCGATATTCACGTACCGCACGATAAACACTGGCACAAGATACCGTGCCCGGATCAATCAGTCGCGCATGCTGGCGAAGAGCCAGACTTACCCCTCCCTGAGGTTCGTATAAAGTTCCATCTGCGCGATAATGCCACTGACGGATATCAATCACATCAACCATTAAAGTATGTTTTTTATCTTTCAAGACAGAATCCTGCACATCTTTTGTTGCTGTCAACGCCACTAACTGATGGTTATCACACGCATTGACCTCTTCCAACCAAAAGCTCATAAAATTCAATGGTCCGGTATATTCCAATCCAATGCTATGTACCACACCATTATTGTCATGGAACACATTTACACTCTGACGAATAAATTTACTGTGATATTCACGGATAACCGGACGAGTAATATCATAGAACTGTTCTGCCATATACACTCTCTTGTCCCCCGAAAAAACAGTCTTTTCCGCAAATCCCAACTGATTTATATTATTAGCAGAGCGCCAAGGATAATCACACCAGTGTGCTCCTTCTTCTATGATATTGTGCTGGTTATAATGATCATGTAACAAAACCAGTCCGTCTCGATCCGCCACATCTACAAATCGCTTCAAACGATTCCAATACCAAGGATTGAATTTATTCAGATCATATTTGCTTAAGCGATCCTGAGCTTCCCCCTGCCCGCTACGACTATAAGGCATTTCATTAAAAGGAGCCCAAACTTCAGCATCAGCATGCATATTCCGCTCATGATCATTACGACGACGCTCATACCACAATCCTGTACGATGATGAAGCACATGTGCTCCCGAAAGCAATAATACTTGCGCAACACTATCTGGCTCTTCGGTATATCCCGTACCGGTGCGTCCCGGAACAAACTGACTGAGTGATCCTTTGCCCTGCCATCCTGTAGTACCGGGAATATTCTTGCGAAAATAAGTTCCGTTAATGAGAATATGATTTCCCCGCACAATCCAGCCATTTTTCACTTGTAAAGGTTCTGCCATGACCACATGCTTCTCTTTTTCAGGCCGCCAGTTCACTTCGTTTAAAAGAGGAGCATTATTCTGGGTTATCTCCAAAGGATATTTCACTATCATACTGTCTATCCATACATCCATTCGCATATCCGGTTTTAATGACTGTACAGACATCCAATGAGCGTACTCGGGAGTTGGCTTCGTAGTTTCATCAGTAGTGTACACAAATATTTTCTTTTCTTCCATTGAAGATTTATCCATACGAGCCGCCAGTTGAGCATAAAAAAAACTTTCCGGCTTGACAAAAGTATGCGACAATTCATAATGGCCATTACCAAAAGGTTGCGTCCACATTCCATAAGCCCAATTATGAGCTGTAGGAGGAGTAACACAATGAGTCTGTGAAGCTCGTCCCTGCCACAGCACATAGAGTTAGCCGCCACCCAACCGGCTCCCTGATCTGCCATATCCCGATAACCCAATTGAATAATTCCTCCTGACACCGTTATTTTATCCATCAAAATACCATTAGAGAAGCCACCAGTAGATCCACTGAAACTATAAGGCCGTTCGGAATGACATTGTACAAAAGCATTAGGTCCAGGTACGGCAACCCCAACTGTAAAATCACGGTACCCCTCTTCAGAATAACAACGCTGAAAAAGAGTTAGTTGTCCCAAAGTATGAAAAGCATAACGCCTATGGTTGGCTATCTCGGACACGGGATACAGAAATTTACAATCCTCCACAGTCACCTGCATCGCTCCCTCCAATACCATTACCGCCGAACCTGCAAAATGATGAGCCTCCACTCTTCGTACCCATCCATCTTTCACATGATTGAAGGTAATTGCCTGCCAACGATGGTTCTCATCTTTCAAATTAGTATGATCATATTCAGAATCGCAACACAAATTCTCTATTCCGACATTATTAATCCTCCCAGTCCATGAAAGAGGTAAAATATACCCACCACCATACTTGGGATCAAGGCTCATGGTCAATGGTACATCTATGGTAATACTTTCAGAGGTAACAGCAACCACAGTACGCTCCCACACCATATCATGACGACCGGGAGTCCATTTCGAGAAATTATATTCCTGTTCATTGCCCAATCTATCCGTACCAAGCACCGAAAGCCATCCGGCTGTTGATGGACGGACAATGCGTATTTTATCTCCCACCTTCAATGTTGCAGTTTGTTTCAAAGGAATAACCGTAGCATTTACAGGTACATACTGCCCGGCAATATGAATAGTGTCTTCCGTTTTCGCATTATTATAACCCAAAACACGAATCAATTCATCTTTCATCGGTCCCAATGCACGTAAAACCGTTCCTCCATTTTTATGGCATCCGCTACCACGGAGAACCACTCCGTCAGCCCGCATCAAAAGTTTACCTTTCAATTCATAGTTACCGGGAGCTAACTGAACTGCACCTCTGAAACCATCCGGTTCCATAGGAAGAGAGGCTACATAATTCAATGCCTGCTGAATAAGACCGGTTGCATCTCCATCCACGACAGGAACATATACTTTTGCATCCACCCAAGGAATGGGATACTCAGATTGGCGATAACCACAAAAAGAAAAATCAGGTATCCGATCGCCGTTAGGATACGATTTATAAACCAGTTCGTCGGTTTCAGTAATATGAACAGGTGACTGAGGAGTAGTCTTAAAATGTGCATCTATAGTTGCAAAGAGGAATACTCCGGCAAAAAGCAGAAGTGTCCGGCATAAATTGTGTTTCATAGTTTCATACCTAAAAATTCGAATACACAAAAATAGCAGCAAAACAGATACACTTTATTGAAAAATTGGTCAAAATTGGGTAGAAATCGAACACCAGACTAAAATTATAACTATTTGTACATCAAATTAAATATAGAAACAGAGTTACTAAAATAATATAAGAGCCCGACAAATAAATACGGAAAACAATGGATATCGGATAAATTTATACTATTTTTGTAAGACTAATAATCATCTTATTATCCGATATGATAGTAATAGCAGATAGTGGTTCTACCAAAACAGACTGGTGTCTGGGTAACACCAAGACAAACAGCAGGACAGTTCGAACAGGAGGTATCAACCCCTTCCACCAATCAGTTGATGAAATAAAAGAAGTGATTGCCTCCACACTAACTCCCCAGTTGGGAGACACCACTGAATTTACAACTATTTATTTCTATGGTGCAGGATGTATTCCCGAAAAAACGAATATAGTGAAAACAGCTTTGGCGCAGAACTTCCCCAAAGCAAATATCCTTGTCGAAAGTGACTTGTTAGGTGCCGCCCACGCCCTATGTGGTAAAACGGCAGGGATTGCATGTATTTTAGGAACCGGATCCAACTCTTGTTTTTATGACGGGGAAAAAATAACAGCTAATATTTCTCCGTTAGGGTATATTTTAGGAGATGAAGGTAGCGGAGCCGTATTAGGGAAACGTCTGGTAGGTGACTTCCTGAAACACCAACTTCCCGATGACCTTTGCCGAGATTTCCTTAAAGAATACGATTTGACCCCAGCACTGATTTTAGATAAAGTATACCGACAGCCCTTAGCCAACCGCTTTCTGGCGGGTCTGACTCCTTTTCTTTTCGCCCACAAGCATAGACCAGAGATGCAGAATTTATTAATTTCCTGCTTCACTGATTTCTTCACCCGTAATGTAATGCAATACGAATATCATGATATTCTTGTACATTTTACAGGTTCTATTGCATTTTACTTTCAAGAAGAAGTAAAAGAAGCAGCTCTAAGACTGAATGTGTCCATCGGAAAAGTTTTAAAAAGTCCACTGGAAGGATTAAAGGATTATCATTTCGAAGTATGAATTTTATAAAAATAACCGAACAACCGTCCATACATGAGGATTTGGAACAAAAATCCGTCAGAGAGTTACTGGAAGGTATCAACGAAGAAGACCGGAAAGTAGCCTCAGCTGTTCATGCCTGCATACCACAAATTGAAAAACTAGTAAATGAAATAGTAGAACGTATGCATCAAGGAGGACGCATATTCTATTTGGGAGCCGGAACCAGTGGACGCCTAGGAGTATTGGACGCTTCTGAAATTCCAGCGACTTTCGGTATGCCTAATACCTGTGTCATAGGTATTATAGCCGGTGGTGAACAAGCTTTGAAACATCCTGTAGAAAGTGCTGAAGATAATAGTCAAAAAGGCTGGATGGAACTACAAAAGCATCACATCACAAATAAAGACATCCTGATAGGCATAGCGGCATCGGGAACAACTCCTTATGTTATAGGAGCGCTGCAAAAAGCGAGAGAACACGGAATATTAACAGCAAGCATCAGCAGCAATCCAAACTCTCCACTCTCGAATGTAGCAGATATACCCATCGAAATGATAGTCGGTCCGGAATTTATCACAGGCAGCTCGCGCATGAAGAGCGGCACAGGGCAAAAAATGATACTGAATATGATAAGTACCACCGTCATGATAAAACTAGGCAGAGTAAAAGGAAACCGGATGGTAAACATGCAACTCAGCAATCAAAAACTAGTAGACCGAGGAGTACAAATGCTAATTGACGAATTACATATTAATAAAGCAGAAGCAAAACAATTGCTGCAAGAACAGGGCTCTGTTAAAAAGGCATTTGACGCTTACAAAACAAATAATTGTATCACTAAAAACGACTGAAGTATGAAAAGTTGGAAACAAGAAGCCGTCATCCTTGCTATAGGCATGTTGGTGATGGGGTATTTTATCAAACAGGGATTGGACACTTTCTCTGGTAAAGACAGAGTAGTGAATGTGAAAGGTCTGGCAGAAATGGAGGTGCCAGCTAATAAAGTAACTTGGCCTTTAATGTATAAAGACCTGGGAAATGATCTCCCGACCTTATATAACAAAATAAATACAACCAACCAAACAATTGTCGGCTTCTTGAAACAGAAAGGAATCACTGAAAACGAAATCAGTATCAATGCACCGGAAATTATAGACATGCAAGCTGAACGTTATAATAATAATTCAGTTCCCTTCCGCTATAATGTGACCTCTGTCATCACGGTTACTTCAACTAAAGTAGATCTGGTGAGAAAGATGATCAGCGAACAAAGCGAACTCTTAAAGCAAGGTATCGCTATTACCGGTGGAGATTATCGTTACAATGTGCAATATGACTATACCGGTTTAAACGACATCAAGCCTCAAATGATAGAGGAAGCAACTAAAAACGCACGGGCGGCAGCTATTAAATTTGCCAAGGACTCGGACAGCGAACTTGGTAAGATAAAAAGAGCTTATCAGGGACAATTCAGTATCGAGGATCGTGATGCCAATACTCCTTACATCAAACGTATCCGTGTTGTAACCACCATTGATTACTCTTTGGAAGATTAAATATCCATTTGGCGAAGCATATTAAACAAAGCTTCTTTGTTCAGAGGCTTGAACAAATAACCGTTAAAGCCTCTGGACATTACTTTCCGCTTATCTTTCAGAAGTATTATTCAAATTATAGTAATTGGTCTTTTCAACCAAAAAATTCCGATCAACCAAAATTATATATGCATCCACATTATACAATATAGTATCCGAAAATTCTTTCACGGAACACACCTTATTTTTCTTCTTAACGAACTCCTTTTCCAAACTTTTCCTCTTTCTTATCTCCCATAAAAAACCTAAAAGTAGAAACAAACTAAAATGAACGCTACCATATTTTAATAGGTTAAATTTCTACAAATGTACAAACATAAATTAAAAACAACGATTATATCCCATTTAAATTTTAATCAGCAAGAAATTTCAGCAAACTTGTTTGTGTTTCAGTATTTTGTTGTATCTTTGCGCCCGAAATTAGATAAACAATATAATGTCTAACGTAATTAACTGAGAATTTTAACAATTTTATTAATGGAAAATTTAAAAAACATCACTCCTGTTGAAGATTTCAACTGGGATGCTTATGAAAACGGCGAAGCTGTAACCAGCATGAGCCACGAAGATCTTGAAAAAGCTTATGACGGTACGCTGAACAAAGTAAACGACCGCGAGGTTGTAGACGGTACTGTTATTGCAATGAACAAACGCGAAGTAGTTGTCAATATCGGCTACAAATCAGACGGTATCATTCCTTTGAATGAATTCCGTTACAATCCAGATTTGAAAATAGGTGATACTGTAGAAGTATACATTGAAAATCAGGAAGATAAGAAAGGACAGTTAATTCTGTCACACAAAAAAGCACGTGCTACTCGTTCTTGGGACCGCGTAAACGCTGCTCTTGAAAATGAAGAAATTATTAAGGGTTACATCAAATGCCGCACTAAGGGTGGTATGATTGTGGACGTATTCGGTATCGAAGCATTCTTGCCGGGTTCTCAAATTGATGTGAAACCTATCCGCGACTACGATGTATTTGTAGGTAAGACAATGGAATTCAAAGTGGTTAAAATCAACCAGGAATTCAAAAACGTTGTTGTTTCTCACAAAGCTCTTATCGAAGCTGAACTTGAACAGCAGAAGAAAGAAATCATCGGTAAACTTGAAAAAGGACAAGTACTGGAAGGTACTGTTAAAAATATCACATCATACGGAGTATTCATCGACCTTGGTGGTGTAGATGGTTTGATTCATATCACTGACCTGTCTTGGGGGCGTGTAAGCGATCCGAAAGAAGTAGTTGAACTGGATCAGAAGTTGAACGTAGTTATCCTTGATTTCGATGACGAAAAGAAACGTATTGCTCTTGGTTTGAAACAACTGACTCCGCACCCATGGGATGCTTTGGATGCTAACTTGCAGGTAGGTGACAAAGTGAAAGGTAAAGTAGTCGTTATGGCTGACTACGGTGCATTCATCGAAATTGCTCCGGGCGTAGAAGGTTTGATTCACGTATCTGAAATGTCTTGGTCACAGCACTTGCGTTCTGCTCAGGACTTCATGAAGGTAGGTGACGAAGTAGAAGCTGTTATCCTGACTCTTGACCGTGACGAACGTAAGATGTCTTTGGGTATCAAACAGTTGAAACAAGATCCATGGGAAACTATCGAAGAAAAGTATCCTGTAGGTTCCAAGCACACTGCAAAAGTTCGTAACTTCACTAACTTCGGTGTATTCGTGGAAATCGAAGAAGGTGTAGACGGATTGATCCACATCTCTGACCTGTCTTGGACTAAGAAAGTAAAACATCCTTCTGAATTCACTCAGATCGGTGCAGATATCGAAGTTCAAGTATTGGAAATCGACAAAGAAAACCGTCGCTTGAGCCTTGGTCACAAACAGTTGGAAGAAAATCCTTGGGATGTATTCGAAACTGTATTTACTGTAGGTTCTGTACACGAAGGTACTATCATCGAAATGTTGGATAAGGGTGCTGTAGTAGCTCTTCCTTATGGTGTAGAAGGTTTTGCAACTCCGAAACACCTGGTAAAAGAAGATGGCTCTCAAGCCCAATTGGATGAAAAACTGTCATTCAAAGTAATTGAATTCAACAAGGATGCCAAGAGAATCATTCTGTCTCACAGCCGCATTTTCGAAGATGCTGCCAAGGCAGAAGAAAGAGCTGAAAAGAAAGCAGCTTCTAATGCAAAGAAAACAACTAAGAGAGAAGACGCTCCTGCTATCCAAAATCAGGCAGCTTCTACCACTTTAGGTGATATCGATGCTTTGGCTGCTTTGAAAGAACAGTTGGAAAACAAGAAGAAGTAATCAGTTTACTTCAAGATAAGCCAAAAGGATGCATTTATTAAAATGCATCCTTTTTTATGCCATTATTTCTTAAAAAGGAAAATATTCTATGGGATATCCGTAATAAAACCGTATCTTTATAGAGTAATAAAATTTCGAGTTAGTATTTCACAACGACTTCTCCCCCGTTTTCTTATTACCTCATTATTAATTCCATACACTTCCCCTTAGCAGGTCGGACTGTATATTACTAATTTAAAAAGAATCAAATGGCGAAACCTATTTCATTTACCAAACGAGATCTGGAAAAGAAAAAACAAGAAAAGCGTTTAGCAAAACAGCAGAAAAAAGAAGAAAGAAAAAATAACGGCACATCCTCCTTCGAAGATATGATTGCCTATGTGGACGAGAACGGTATGATAACCGATACTCCTCCCATTTCTAATAATAAACCACAAGAAGTGGATATGTCCACCATTGAAGTTTCAACTCCTCGTAGAACTGAAGAACCGATAGAACTAGTACATGAAGGAAGAATAGAGCACTTCAATGTATCCAAAGGATATGGATTTGTAAAAGATTTGAAGAATGCAGAGAAATACTTCTTTCATATTAGTGGACTGATAGACAATATCATAGAAAATAACATCGTGACTTTTGAACTAGAAAAAGGGTCACGTGGTATGAATGCTGTGAAAATAAAACTTAAGAAATAGTTCAATCCTATAATGCCGTTTTTACGGCATTTTTTATTTTCCATTCAAAAAAGATAGTATCTTTGTAACGATGGAGAAATTTGAAGTACATATATTAGGATGCGGGTCAGCATTGCCGACCACACGGCATTTTGCGACCTCACAAGTCGTAAATATCCGTGAAAAACTATTTATGATAGACTGTGGTGAAGGAGCACAAATGCAATTACGCAAATCAAAACTGAAATTCACCCGGCTAAACCATATATTCATTTCACATTTGCATGGCGATCATTGTTTCGGACTAATGGGACTGATATCAACTTTCGGTATGCTGGGAAGGACAGCCACACTCTATATTCACTGTCATGCAGAATTAGAACGTCTTCTTACTCCGCAACTCGACTTTTTTTGCAAAGGTATGAGTTACAAAGTCGTTTTCCAAACTTTTGATCCGGGCAAAGCTGAAATAATTTATGACGACCGTTCGCTAACCATAGAAACAATTCCCTTACGTCATCGGATACCAACATGCGGATTCCTCTTTTCAGAGAAACAGACTCCCGCCCATATTCGTCGCGACATGATTGACTTTTATGAAATCCCCGTATACGAACTCAACCGGATAAAGAATGGCGCCGATTACACATTACCGGACGGAAAAATAGTACCAAACAACAAATTGACTATCCCTTCTGCCCTTCCCCGCCGATATGCCTATTGTTCAGATACTATTTATTTGCCACGTATCATAGAACAAATATACGGAGTGGACCTGTTATTTCATGAAGCCACCTTTGCACAAAGCGAACAAGCCCGTGCGAAAGAAACCTTTCACACAACTGCTTCACAGGCTGGAGAAATCGCCCGTACCGCAAAAGTAAAACAACTTCTTATAGGACATTTTTCAGCCCGCTACGAAGATGAAAGCATATTGTTACAGGAAGCATCGGATATTTTTCCTAACACTCTACTTGCACGGGAAACATTAAAAATTTCAATAGAATCCATTAAACCATAACATAAACCGGATATCTAATTAAAAAATAGGAACATGAACACTTATAATGAGAAAGAAATAATAGCTTTATTACAGGACCCGGCACGACAAAAAGAAGCCTTCGAATGTATTGTCAACGAATACAGCGAACAGCTATATTGGCAGATACGCCGGATGGTACTTTCTCATGAAGATGCCAATGATCTGTTACAGAATACATTTATCAAAGCATGGACTAATCTAGAGTATTTTCGTGCCGAAGCCAAAATGTCAACCTGGCTTTACCGCATAGCTTTGAATGAATGCTTAACCTTTTTAAATAAACAACGTGCCACCAACCAATTATCCATAGACGACGCTGATGCAGATATGGTGAACAAACTGGAAAGTGATACATATTTTAATGGAGATGAAACTCAAATATTATTTCAAAAGGCATTACTGACACTCCCTGAAAAGCAGCGTATAGTATTCAATTTAAAATACTTTCAAGAAATGAAATATGAAGACATGTCTGAAATATTAGGAACAAGTATAGGAGCACTGAAAGCCTCCTACCACCATGCAGTGAAAAAAATAGAGAACTTTTTAAAAGAATACCTTTAAACCTTTTTAAAAGAAATGTATCTAACAAAGAAAGGAGAACCACTATGAAGGAAGAAGATGAACTATTAAAAAAATGCGGGACAAAAAATCCATTCATGGTACCCGAAGGTTATTTCGACAACTTCTCAAAAGAGTTGATGAATAAATTGCCGGAGAAGGAACAAACTTCTACTCCGCAAGAAACAATAACTACTTGGCAACGTATCAAGCCTTGGATATATATGGCAGCTATGTTTTGTGGATTGATGTTCAGCGTCAGAGTTGTTGTAGGTCCCCCTAAACAAGATACTCCTATTTTTACAGCAGCGGAAACTGAACAATTCTCAGACGAATATATTGAAACGATTTTAGATCATTCCATGATGGATGATTATACGCTCTATCAATACTTGACAGATGCAAATTCAGATATGTATAATTAAATAATAACCACATGATACAAAGACTGGTAACCTTGCTTATCACTTTATATATAAGCATTTCGCTACAGGCGCAAGACAAAAAGAAACCTGGTTTCACCAAAGAAGAATTCAGAGCTAGACAAGAAGCATATCTCACGCACAAAGCAGAAATAACGCAAGAAGAGGCCACTAAATTCTTCCCTATCTACTTCGAATTACAAGACCGTAAAAAAACAGTAAATGATAAAGCATGGGAGCAAGCACGCAAAGGCAAAAATCCTAAAACAACCGATGCCGAATACGAACAAATTATAGAAGGTATTGTCAAAGCAAGGATTGAAGCCGATAAATTGGATTTGGAATATCTACAGCGCTTTAAAAAAATCTTATCTCCCAAGAAAATATATAAGTTGCAACGTGCAGAGATTAAATTCCACCGTGATATCTTAAAAATTATGCACCAATCTCAAAAAAAATAAAAGCAACAAGAGATATTTCTAACTTTTTCCCCAAATCTATCAATCAACTTAGATTTGGGGATTTTTGTATTTAAAAAGTTCAGCGAAACGACAAAATGCTTAAGATGCTTCTTTTATAAAAACAAGTTAATTTTCTTGCTTATTAAGTTTTTGTTACATTGATTAGAATATGCTTTTATTTTTAAACATTTACCATCAAAAATATTTTGATTTATTAGATTTTATTCCTAGGTTTGTGCAAACCATAAACTTACAAATCTATTACAAACATTATGAAAAAGACACTATTACTACTATTCGTATGCTTATTCGTAGGAATAAGCCATGCACAAGCACAGGTAACAGTGAAAGGAACCGTTATCTCAAGCGAAAACAACGAACCGGTAATCGGAGCTTCCGTATTGGTAAAAGGAACAACCAATGGAACAATCACCGACATCAATGGTCAGTTTACACTTACAAACATCTCACCTACCAACAAAACAATTATTGTTTCTTTCATTGGAATGGAAACCCAAGAAGTAACCATCAAGCCGGAAATGAAAATTGTTATGACTTCAACAACAGAAGTGATGGAAGAAGTTTTGGTAGTTGCTTATGGTACTGCAAAAAAATCAGCTTTTACAGGATCTGCAAAAATGATTCATACAGAACAAATAACTAAACGTCCGGTTACTAATGTCATAGAAAGTTTATCTGGACAAGTGGCAGGCCTACAAATGACAATGACAAATGGACAGCCTGGCGAAACTCCAAGCATTCTGATACGTGGCATCAGTTCAATGAGCGCAAAAACAGATCCCCTCATCGTATTAGACGGTATGCCATACGAAGGAGGATGGAATAACATCAATCCAGCAGATGTAGAATCTATTTCTGTACTAAAAGATGCAGCATCCACAGCTCTTTATGGTGCTCGAGGTGCTAACGGTGTCATAATTATAACAACAAAATCAGCCAAAGCAGGCGATGCAAAAATCACAGTAGACGCTAAATGGAGTGCCAATACCCGTGGTGAAATAGAATATGACTACATAAAAGATCCAGGAGAATATTATCAAGCACACTATAAAGCATTATACAATTATTATTTAAATGCCCAAGGACAAACCCCTGACCAAGCATATGTCAGCGCAAATACTAATATGATAGGAACCAACAGCCAAACCGGCGGTTTATCCTACAACGTATATTCATATCCTGAAGGAGAATATCTGATTGGTAAAAACGGTCTTCTTAATCCTAATGCAAAATTAGGACGGATAGTAAACGGTTATTATCTCACTCCCGATAATTGGGTTGATGCCACATACCATACAGCTTTACGCCAGGAATATAATGTCAATATTTCCGGTGGAAGTGACAAAGCGCAAATCTATGCTTCTTTCGGATATCTAGATGAAGATGGCATCGCACAAGGTTCTGACTATAATCGTATTACCGGTCGTCTGAAAACGACTTACCAGGCTAAACCATGGATGAGATTTGGTGCCAATATCAGTTATACACACTCAATACAGAATGCAGCGGCCGGCGGCTTTGCCCAGGCATTCAATACAGCCCCTATATATCCGCTTTACCTACGTGATACAAATGGTAAGATCATGCAGGATAAAAATGGTGACATGTACGATTTCGGAGTATCCAACCAAGGTCCTCTAAACCGTCCCATCAACCCGAACTCTAACGGAATAAAATTAAGTCAGCTTGATACATATAACACCTCTGCAAATACTTTGAATGGAGACGCATTTATAGATATTAATTTCCTGAAAGACTTCAAATTCACATTCAATGCAGGCACTTCGATACGTGACAGCCGGTACAAAAATGCTTTAAATCCTTTTTATGGAACAGCAAATTCCTTGAATGGAAGCATCAATGTCCAGCATTGGCGTCGAACAACCCTCAACCTACAACAAATATTAAATTATAATCATAGCTTCGGATTACATAACGTTTCATTGATGGCAGGTCATGAAAGCTTTAATAACGTTTATGAAGAATTATACGCAGCCAAAAACAGTATGTTCTCTTTTTTTCAGAATCAAGAATTAAACGGTGCCATCAGTGGTACCAACGATGAGTCATCCTATAAGAGCAAATACAATACTGAAGGATATTTATTCCGAGGTATGTACGACTATGACGGCAAATATTTTTTCCAACTTTCTTACCGGCGCGATGCCTCTTCCCGCTTCCACCCGGATAATCGCTGGGGTAATTTCTACTCTGTGGGAACTGCTTGGATTCTTACCAAAGAAAAATGGTTGGATGACATTAAATGGCTCGATTTATTAAAACTAAAGTTTTCTGTAGGTCAACAGGGTAACGACAGAATAGACGATTTCTTATATGTAGATACTTACAATATCAATAACAGCAATAATGAGTTATCATTAGGTTTTTCCAGAAAAGGAAATAAAAATATTACCTGGGAAACCAATACAAATATAAATTTAGGTATAGAATTCGAACTATTAAAAGGCAGATTAAGTGGTAGCATAGAATATTTCAATCGCAGAACAACTGATATGCTTAACCGTTTTTCCGTACCTTTATCATTAGGGTACTCAGGCTATTATGACAATATTGGCGACATGAATAACAAAGGTGTTGAAATTGATTTAAAATATATACCAGTCAAGACTAGAAACGTAACATGGAATATTGGCTTTAATGCAACACATTATAGAAATAAGATCAGCCGTCTTGCAGAAAGTAAAAAAACAGACATTATAGATGGACATGCCGGTTATGTAAACGGTCTGTATTATTACGGAGAAGGACTTCCAATGTATACTAACTATGTTCAAAAATATGCAGGTGTGTCCGAAGAAGGCAAACCACAATGGTATTATACAGATAAGCAAACCGGTGAGATGAAAACAACAACAACCTATTCTCAAGCTGATCTATACTTATGTGGTGACGCTGTTCCAGACCTATACGGTGGTATCAATACCTCTCTTTCATTTTATGGTTTTGATTTCTCTGCACAAATAAACTACAGTATAGGAGGTCAGGCATACGACTATGGTTACCAAGCATTAATGTCACCTCCTACTTCAACTCATTTAGGATATAATGTTCACAAAGATATTTATAAAGCATGGAGCCCGGAGAATACTCAAAGTGATATTCCACAATGGCAATTCAATGACCTGTACAGTGTAAAAACATCCGACAGGTTTCTAACTAATGCATCTTCCATAAGTATTCAAAACATTCAATTAGGATATACTTTTTCAAAAAAAACACTTAGAAGTCTATATCTAACTAATCTGCGCATTTATGTGGCCTGCGACAATGTTTATTATTGGTCAAAAAGAAAAGGTTTCGATTCACGCGTAACATGGAACGGAAATAAAGATTCATCCGGAGAATATTCAGCCGTACGCGCATTCTCCGCCGGTCTAAGTTTACAATTCTAATCAACACATAAACAATCAAAAATATGAAAAAGAAATATATTACCAAACTAATGATTGCTGCATGTCTGTCATCAGCATTAAGCTTAAACAGTTGTATCGAAGAGGTATTTCCAGAAAGTAGCACAGCTACCATAGACCAAATAGGAAAATCTGACCAAGCTATCAGCGCAATGGTAAACTCAGTAGTCGCATTTATTAATGCATTTAGAAGTTACGGTCCACAATTTTATCATGATTTTGGATATAGTGGATATAATTTAATCAGAGAAAGTGCATGCGAAGACTTCTTCTGCCACGAACCCAAATTTGACTTTTTTGATACTTATGGAGTATGTAATGATTTGGGTGATGCTGATGTTGTCAATACCATTTGGTATTATAACTACAAGTTTCTGAATAATGTAAATAATGCACTGAGTGCTTTAGAAAAAGCAGATGATGCACCCGAAAACAAGTATTATAAAGGTATATGCCTATCTTATAGAGCCATGATATACATGGACTTAGTCCGAATGTATGAATATAAAAAAACAGGAGTAGAGAAATTAGATGCAGAAGCAGCCAGTAAAAATTTATATGGCATAACCGTACCCATTATTACCGATGAAACCACAGAAGAAGAAGGGCGTAATAATCCACGTGCTCCCTTCTATGCCGTATACAAATTCATATTAGATGATCTAGCCTCAGCTGAGGAGCTTTTGAGTGATTATCAACGCCCAACCAAAAACTTGCCCTGTACCCCGGTTGTCCATGGTCTGATGGCACGTATGTGGCTGGAAATGGGATCTCGTTTCGAACTTTACCCTGAAGATCTCAACACCCTAAACAACAATACAGATTTAAACATTGCATCAAAAGAAACTTGTTTCACTAAAGCAGCCGAATACGCACGCAAAGTCATTAACGAAAGCGGAGCAATGCCTCTGACCGAAAAGGAATGGTTTGGTGGAGACAGCTATACTACCGGCTTCAACAGTGTACTAACCAATTCATGGGTATGGGGATCCATCATGACTACCGAGGATGTACATAGCTATTGGCTCAACTTTGCCGGAAGCATGTGTCCTGAACAAACTTTCGGTTACGGTAACCGAAAATGGCAAGGATACAAGCTTATCGGCAAAAAATTGTTCGATCAAATACCAAATGCAGACTGGCGAAAAACAACTTGGATTGCTCCTGAAGATGCACACAAAGCTCCCGGAACTAAATATAAAACTTTGTTGACCGATGATGATTTCGCTGATATGCCTCCATATACAGGTATCAAATTCCGACCTAAAAATGGAGAAATGAACGATTATACAATCGGAGCTGCCGTTGACTATCCGTTAATGCGTATAGAGGAAATGTATTTAATCGAAGCCGAAGCAATAGGAATGAGCCAAGGATTAGCAGCCGGTATTTCTAAATTAGAAGATTTCGTAAATACATTTCGTTATAATACTTCTGTGGGTAGCTATACATGTAAAGTAAATGATCTAAAAGAGTTTCAAAAGAAGGTTGTTGAACAGAAACGTATTGAATTCTGGGGTGAAGGGATCATCTTTTGGGATTACAAACGGTTAGAGTTACAAGTTGTTCGTGGTTATCCAGGTACTAATGCTCCTATCGGATATCGATTTAATTCAATAGAAGGCTACTGTGCGCCCTGGATGAATATCTTTATCAGTCTTTATGAAAATGTATTCAACAAAGGTGCAGTTTTAAATCCTGATCCTTCACAAGCCATCAAAGAATGGGTAGAATAAAATTCATGTAAAACTTATTTTATAAAGAATGGGGAGCTGTCATAAAAAAAGACAACCCCTCATTCTTATAGAACACAATTTGATATCACCATACATTAAATTACCTAGAATAAATACAATACCCTTTATTGATTAAAACAGAAAAACAAGCAAGACAAAAATAACACACATCATAAAAAACAATTCTAACCCTACTATTTTTCTTCCTTTTTAGCCTCATTCCATATAGCATCCATTTCTTCCAAAGTCATATCCTTCAAGTTCTTTCCCTGTTTGATGGTGTGTTCCTCTAAGTAATTGAAACGACGGATAAACTTCTGGTTAGTGAGTTCCAATGCATTATCCGGATTAATCTTGTAAAGGCGGGCCGCGTTTATAAGACTGAACATTACATCACCGAATTCCGCTTCCGCCTTCTCCTTATCCATGTTCTCCACCTCAGCTTCAAACTCGCCGATCTCCTCTTTTACTTTAGTCCAAACCTGCGAACGCTCCTCCCAATCAAATCCCACGTTGCGGGCCTTGTCCTGAATGCGGTATGCCTTGATTAGCGAAGGCAAAGCAGGAGGTACTCCGCTCAAAACCATTTTGTTACCATCCTTTTCCTTCATCTTCAACTGTTCCCAGTTTTCAGTCACCTTCTCGGCAGTCTCGGCTTTCACTTCGCCAAAGACATGAGGATGACGGAAAATCAGCTTCTCACAAAGACAGTCACACACATCCTTAATATCAAAATCTCCTGTTTCACTACCTATCTTTGCATAAAAGGCCACATGCAACAACACATCACCCAACTCTTTACAGATATCCTTCTTGTCATCCTTCATCAAAGCATCACAAAGTTCGTAAGTTTCTTCAATCGTATTAGGACGTAGACTTTCATTCGTCTGTTTCCGATCCCAAGGACACTTCTCTCGCAACTCGTCTAAAATATCGAGAAAGCGGCCAAATGCTTCCATTTGTTCTTTTCTTGTATGCATAATCAGTTTATTAATATCATTTTGTAGTGCAAAAGTACATAATAATCCAACGACTTTTATTAATTTTGCACTCAATTATGCGATAATCAATTAAATAAATAAAATATAAAATGGAATTAGCAAGTAAGTACAATCCCGCTGACGTGGAAGGAAAATGGTATCAGTATTGGCTGGACAACAAACTCTTTAGTTCAAAACCCGACGGACGTGAACCTTACACAGTCGTCATTCCACCACCCAACGTAACCGGAGTACTCCATATGGGACACATGCTAAACAATACCATTCAGGATATATTAGTACGCCGTGCCCGCATGGAAGGCAAGAATGCCTGCTGGGTGCCGGGAACCGACCATGCTTCCATTGCCACAGAAGCCAAAGTGGTGAACAAACTGGCCGGACAAGGTATAAAGAAAACTGACCTTAGCCGTGACGAGTTCCTGAAACATGCCTGGGCATGGACAGAAGAACATGGAGGTATTATCCTGAAACAGCTGCGTAAACTAGGTGCATCCTGCGATTGGGACCGTACAGCATTCACCATGGACAAAGAACGTAGCGAAAGTGTTATCAAAGTATTCGTAGACCTTTACAACAAAGGTTTGATCTATCGCGGTGTACGCATGGTAAACTGGGACCCAAAAGCACTGACAGCTCTCAGTGATGAAGAAGTTATTTACAAGGAAGAACACAGCAAACTGTATTATCTCCGTTACAAAGTAGAAGATGATGCTGAAGGACGCTATGCGGTAGTTGCTACCACTCGTCCCGAAACAATTATGGGAGATACTGCCATGTGTATCAATCCCAATGACCCGAAAAACCAATGGCTGAAAGGCAAAAAGGTAATTGTACCACTGGTAAACCGTATCATTCCGGTTATCGAAGACGACTACGTAGACATTGAATTTGGTACAGGATGTCTGAAAGTAACACCTGCCCATGATGTGAATGACTATATGCTTGGCGAAAAATATAACTTGCCCAGCATTGATATCTTCAATGACAACGGAACACTGAGCGAAGCTGCCGGACTATATATAGGTATGGACCGTCTTGATGTACGTAAACAGATTGAACAAGACTTACAAGCTGCCGGATTGCTGGAAAAGGTAGAAGCTTATACCAATAAGGTAGGTTTCTCGGAACGTACCAATGTAGCCATCGAACCGAAACTGTCCATGCAGTGGTTCTTGAAGATGCAACATTTTGCAGACATGGCATTGCCTCCTGTAATGAATGATGAACTGAAATTCTATCCTACCAAATACAAGAATACCTACAAAAACTGGCTGGAAAATATCAAAGACTGGTGTATTAGCCGCCAACTTTGGTGGGGACATCGCATTCCAGCATACTTTCTGCCCGAAGGCGGTTATGTAGTAGCCGAAACAGCGGAAGAAGCTTTGAAGTTGGCACAAGAAAAAACCGGTAATGCCAATCTGAAAATGGAAGATTTACGTCAAGACGATGACTGTCTGGACACTTGGTTCTCTTCATGGCTGTGGCCCATTTCTTTATTTAACGGTATCAATAATCCTAATAATGAAGAAATAAACTACTATTATCCTACTAGCGACTTGGTTACAGGACCGGATATCATTTTCTTCTGGGTGGCACGAATGATTATGGCAGGATATGAATATAAAGGTGATATGCCGTTCAAAAACGTTTATTTCACTGGTATCGTACGCGACAAACTGGGACGTAAGATGTCAAAGTCTTTGGGTAATTCACCCGACCCGTTGGAACTAATTGACAAGTATGGTGCCGATGGCGTGCGAATGGGTATGATGCTTGCCGCTCCCGCAGGAAACGATATTTTATTTGATGATGCGTTATGTGAACAAGGACGTAACTTCAATAACAAAATATGGAATGCATTCCGCTTGGTGAAAGGTTGGGAAGTTGCCGATATTGCACAGCCCGAATATGCAAGACTGGCCACTGAATGGTTTGAATCCATGTTGGCAAAAACAGCTGCAGAAGTAGCTGACTTATTCGGCAAATATCGTTTGAGCGAAGCACTGATGGCTGTATACAAATTATTCTGGGACGAATTCTCAAGCTGGTATCTGGAAATGATCAAGCCGGCATACGGACAACCCATTGACAAAGCGACCTATGAAAAAACTTTAGGCTTCTTTGATAACTTGCTGAAGTTGCTGCATCCGTTCATGCCTTTCATTACCGAAGAGTTATGGCAACATATATATGACCGCAAAGAAGGAGAAAGCCTGATGGTCCAGCAATTGAACATTCCGACTGCTTGTAATGAGATTATCGTCAAAGAATTTGAAGTAGTGAAAGAAGTAATCGGTGATATCCGCACTATTCGTTTACAGAAAAACATTGCACAGAAAGAAACTTTGGAGTTGCAAGTAGTAGGTGTAAATCCAGTAGCTACATTCAATCCTGTTATTACTAAATTGTGTAACCTCTCTTCTATCGAAGCCGTAGAGAATAAAGCTGACGGCTCCGGCTCATTTATGATAGGTACAACTGAATATGCCATACCATTGGGCAATTTAATCAACACAGAAGAAGAGTTGGCAAAACTGGAGGCTGATTTAAAATATCAGGAAGGCTTTTTGCAAAGTGTATTGAAAAAATTAAGCAATGAAAAATTTGTCAGCAAAGCACCAGCCAACGTTATTGATATGGAACGCAAGAAACAGGCTGATGCAGAAAGCAAAATAGCTTCTTTAAAAGAAAGTATTGCTGCTTTGAAAAAATAAAAAAATATACCGCTTTACAGAGATTGCAACATTCTATGTAAAGCGGTCATCACTTCTTTTTTAGTAAAGAGATGTGTCAAAAGTAATTCTGCTATTGTCTTGCTGCAAAGCTCGGATAGTTTTGATAATTACTTCAAATTTTGACACATCTCTTTCTTTTTTCTAATTGTCTTTCATTATTCAACGGGTATGATCTTTCCTGTTTTTCTGAGAAATTTTCAATTCTACTATAAAAGCAACTACCAAGCCCAAACCACCAAAAAGCAAGACATTTGCACCATAAATCAATGAAGTTAACTCGCTCATGCGCCAATTACGCTCTGTGAAATAATCGGGAACCGTGGTTGCACAAATAATATAACCAGTCAACAACCCTAGTCCCATACCCAGCAACAAACAGCCAAATTTCAAGGCCGAGAAAGAAATCGGAGAAGATGACATGAAAGGAGTTCCTACAGGAAGAGGCAGGCTAAGCCTGTTCCCCAACATGGAAGGATCTAACTTGTCTCCCAATTTTTCTATCATAGTAAGACGCTCTTTCTTACCAACAAAAAGTTCAAATAATTTGTAGATTCCTAATGTAATGATACCTACAACAATCCAACCGGTAATGTAACCCATAATTTATTCGTATTTAAGTTATTAATTTTGTTCCTTTGTATCCATTAGACGCTGCGTAGCCAAAGAGGTTACACTTTTGAGAAAGAAAAAAATATTTTCTCTTTTTATGTAACCTCTCTCCCAGCCCTGCGTCTAATAGACAAAATGGAAAACGACGAAACACATATTATTCATAGGATATTAAAAGGAGAAACTTCTCTCTACGAATACTTCTTGGATAAATACAGTCAGCAAGTATTTATCCTGATTATACGCATCGTGGAGAATCAGGAGGATGCGGAAGAGTTGACCCAGGATACGTTCTTGAAAGCCTTTGAACATCTTTCGTCGTTTAAAGCAGAGAGTAGTTTCTCTACATGGATATACCGCATTGCATATAACACCGCCATATCGGCAACCAGAAAAAAAAACAAGAGTTAATTGTTATGGACAGTGCCATGTTAATGAATATATCTGACCAGCAAATAGACGATGCCCTGAATGATGAAAGCGGGGAACGGGTAGGAAAACTCAATAAGGCCATCAAGAAACTGGATGCAGAAGAACGCGCCTTGATTTCCCTATTTTATAATGAAGAGAAAACTATCGGTGAAATCGCCCTTATCCTGGGACTGACGGAAAGCAATGCAAAAGTAAAATTGCATCGAATAAGAAAAAAATTATATATACTCATAACAGAAGCAGAATGAACGAGAAACAAAAAGATAAAGGATTAATGAAGGCTGTAAAAGAACAGCCCCAATTCCGGCTGACCTCCAATTTTACTTTCCGCACCATGCAGAAAGTAGAGGAAGCTATACTCTTACGTGAAAAGAAACAGGAGAGAAAGATGTTACTAGCTACTATTGCTGCTTCTCTATTCTTAATAATAAGCAGCAGCATCGGTCTGTATATTTATTTTGGAAAGCATCTTAAAGCAACTATGTATCATGCATTTAGTCATGTTTTAAAAATACAAATACCTCTCATTTATCTGCTATTCATCATAACTATACCCTTATTCATTATTTTTGACCGATGGATGAGAAAACAATATTTTAAACACCACTCTTGAAAAATCATTTTCCTCTCCTATGATATAAAAAAGCATCGGGAACTTTACTATCCCGATACTTCTATTATTTTATCTATTTTTCAAGCAAGTCTTTTAAAAATGCATCCAATTCTTCATCCAAACCCTTTAAAAGTTCATCATTCAGTAATAAAGTGTCTTCCTCATCTATCAATAAAAGTTCGGTTACAGTTTCCCTATCCTCATCAACTAAAACAAAAGAATAAGGCTTCATTATAGCTAACTTATCCAAAACTCCCGTATCTTTCAATGCGTTGATCTCCCCACGAAGTATACGCTCTACTATTGTATAAAAATCATCTTCACTATAATCCACCCACTCTTCAATTATGGTACGTGACAATTCTTCGTCATCATCATTAAAAATAACTAATTCACCACTGTCCTGCTTAGGTTGCAAATGGATATCGGTGACTACTGTTCTCTCTCCATCCGCTATATATTTATCAACCGCTTCCCGGAGCGAAGACGCAATAGAAGCATGTGACTGTGCACTGAATTTCATACCAAAATCAATTTTATATATTATTTATATCCAAAAGTACAAAAAAAATCTTTCTCTCAACACTTATTCTCTAAAAATTATCATCAAAACGTTTCATTTGTATTCTTAATTGGGATAGCTTACTCTCTCTTTTCTCTAACTCCAATGAATAAAAGGCTATCAATTGTTCATCCCTGCTGCCTGATTTCACCAATTTCTTCGCTTTACCCAACCATTCCTTGGCCTGTTCTACATTATCCTTTATTTCATAATATAGTGCAATATTAAAAGCCGCTTTCATCTTTTGCTGGCCTTTTCTCTTCTCATAGGCTATCTTCCACTGACTATACGCTTCATCCCAATTGTTCTCACGAAGATATACACCGGCATCACGCATTTCAATATTCCCGCCATCGTAATAAAAACGAGCCACCTCATCCCAATGTGGCAACAGATGTTCTACTGGAATAGAAGCGGCATATTCCGAAGCTTCTTTTACTATCTTCCGGTCAGAAAGAGCTGGTTCTATTTCCCAGGAAATGGTATCTTGCTTGGCAACTACAAACAAAGGTTTATCACGATTGGGAATGTATACTCTAACAATCGGAGATATAATTCCATCTACAGCATCTATAGGCATAGGAAAATCCGGATAGAACAGTACGCCGGGCTTAGTCTGAATATGAATACGATCAAAAGACAATATCATATCCACCCCCAAATCCTCGCTCAGTTTCCGTACTTCCTCATTGGTCAGAATGACATTAACCCGTGGCACTTTATCCTGTGCCCGGAATACAGAATCACAGATAATGACCTGATCGAAATAATTCACATTGGCAATATTCTCTGCCAAAGCTTCGGATGCCACTTTACCATCGCCTTCTAATTCGCTACTCAGTATTTCATGATTATCTTTAGTTTTCAGTACAGGCATATTGTTTATCACAGCCACTTTTCTCACAGCATCTGGAAAACTGACATCGGCTGCCTGTAACTGATCAAAAGATATGGTCTGCAAACTGCTGCAGGAAGCAAGAAGCGTCCCAGCAACTAGAATTATTAATGAAACGGATCTTTTCATATTATCATTTTTTCTTAGGGAACAAAAATACGCTTATTTACGTAAGAAGTGAGTTAAAAGGAATAAAAAAAACGTCCGGGTAGTAAATTCGCCCCGGACGTTTCTATAATAATCGTTATTTATCACGCATTTTGCCCGTGACAGTTCTTGTATTTCTTACCGCTTCCGCAAGGACAAGGATCGTTACGACCTACTGTCTTCTCTGCACGAACCGGCTCACGCTTTACCTCACGAGTATCACGTTCGGCAGCAGCTTGCTGGTGAGGATCACTTAAATCCTGCTTCTCCTCTCTATACTGTTGGCGAGGAGTCTGCGGTTCGGGAGCAGCCTCACGAACTTGTTCCGGTTCTTGAACCGGGATTTGTCCGCGCATCAATACAGAGATGGTATTATTATTGATCTTATGTACCATGTTGTCAAACAAATTGACCGATTCCAACTTAAAGATCAGCAACGGGTCTTTCTGCTCATAGCTAGCATTCTGTACAGAATGTTTCAGTTCATCCAGCTCACGCAGATTTTCTTTCCAAGCATCATCAATAGTATGAAGCAGTATCGCCTTCTCAAATGATTTCACAATCTCTTTACCTTCTGTTTCATAAGCCGCTTTCAAGTTAACAGAAATATTATACAAGCGCTTGCCATCAGTAATAGGAATCATGATGTTTTCATACATATGTCCTTGCATCTCATATACCTGTTTGATAACGGGATTGGCAATCTGGGCCATACGGTCTGTCTTGCGCTTGAAGTTGTTCATTGCCGCTTCAAAGGTTTTCTCTGCAAGATCTTCTTTTCTCATCTTGTTGTACTCCTCTTCTGTGAATGGTACTTCCATTGCCAATGTCTGCAATATTTCCATCTTCACATTATCAAAGTCGCCCAATTCTACAGCATAAGCGCAACGATCCCAAATCATATTCACGATATCCATACCGATACGCTCACCCATCAAGGCATGACGACGTTTGGTATAAACAGCCACACGCTGTTTGTTCATCACATCATCATATTCCAGCAAGCGTTTACGAATACCGAAGTTATTTTCTTCCACTTTCTTCTGCGCACGTTCAATGGAATTTGAAATCATCTTGTGTTCAATCATCTCACCTTCTTTGAAGCCAAGTTTATCCATTACACTGGCAATACGATCTGAAGAGAACAAACGCATCAAATCATCTTCCAATGATACAAAGAACACAGATGAACCCGGGTCCCCTTGGCGACCGGCACGACCACGCAACTGACGGTCCACGCGGCGACTTTCATGACGTTCCGTACCGATAATAGCCAAACCGCCCGCAGCTTTCACTTCCGGACTCAGCTTAATGTCGGTACCACGACCTGCCATGTTAGTAGCAATAGTCACGATACTCTTCTGACCTGCCTGTGCCACAATATCCGCCTCTCTTTGATGCAGTTTCGCATTCAACACATTATGCTCAATCTTGCGCATAGCAAGCATTTTGCTCAACATTTCAGAGATTTCCACCGAAGTGGTACCTACCAGAACAGGACGTCCTTCTTTCACCATTTCTTCAATCTCTTCGATAACAGCTTTATACTTCTCACGTTTTGTCTTATAAACGCGATCATTCATATCTTTACGGGCAATAGGACGATTCGTCGGAATAACAACGACATCCAATTTATAAATATCCCAAAGTTCTCCCGCTTCCGTTTCCGCTGTACCGGTCATACCCGACAATTTATGATACATACGGAAATAGTTCTGTAAAGTGATGGTAGCAAAAGTCTGGGTAGCAGCTTCCACCTTCACGCCTTCTTTGGCCTCAATAGCCTGATGTAAACCGTCAGAATAACGACGGCCTTCCATAATACGTCCTGTCTGTTCGTCAACAATCTTAACCTGTCCGTCGATTACAACATATTCGTCATCCTTTTCGAACATAGCATAAGCCTTCAGCAACTGGTTGATAGTGTGTACGCGTTCAGACTTGATAGCGTAATTTGTCATCAGTTCATCTTTCTTGGCCAGCTTTTCTTCTTCTGTCAGATCTGTCTCATTTTCCAAAGCAGACAATTGGGAAGTAATATCAGGCAAAACGAATAAAGTAGGATCTGCCGCATTTCCTGTAATCAGGTCGATACCTTTATCGGTCAAATCTACGCTGTTTTGCTTTTCATCAATTACGAAATACAATGGATCAGTGGCTTCAGGCATACGCTTGTTATTCTGTTCCATATAAATTTCCTCGGTCTTCAGCATACCTGCCTTAATACCTTGTTCACTTAGGAACTTGATTAATGGCTTATTTTTGGGGAGTGCCTTATGACTACGGAACAATGCCAAAAATCCCTCTTCCTGATCTTTCTTGTCATCCGATGCAATCAAGCGTTTGGCATCGGCCAAATATTGGGTAGCCAACTTTTTCTGAGCTTCAAACAGACGCTCTACTAAAGGACGAAGTTGTTCAAACAACTGATCCTCACCTTTAGGAACAGGACCGGAAATAATCAACGGAGTACGAGCATCGTCAATCAATACAGAGTCCACCTCATCGACAATAGCATAATTATGTTTACGCTGCACCAAGTCTTTTGGACTGACAGCCATATTGTCACGCAAGTAATCGAAACCGAATTCATTATTCGTGCCGAAAGTGATATCGGCCATATAAGCTCTGCGGCGTGCATCTGAATTAGGCTGGTGTTTATCAATACAGTCCACACTCAATCCATGGAACTGATACAATGGCCCCATCCATTCCGAGTCACGTTTTGACAAGTAATCATTAACAGTAACTACGTGTACACCATTACCGGTCAGTGCATTCAAAAATACAGGTAAAGTGGCCACTAACGTCTTACCTTCACCAGTAGCCATTTCGGCAATCTTGCCTTTATGTAACACTACGCCACCGAATAACTGTACATCGTAATGCACCATGCTCCATACCATGTCATTGCCACCAGCAATCCAATGGTTCTGCCAAATAGCTTTATCGTCCTCAATACGCACAAAATCTTTTCCTTGAGCAGCCAATTCACGGTCAAAATCGGTAGCGGTTACAATCAATTCCGGATTTTCAGAGAAACGGCGTGCAGTGTCTTTTACAATGGCAAAAGCCTGCGGAAGTACATCATCCAGTGCCTTTTCATATTTTTCCAGCACTTCTTTTTCCAGTTTGTCTATCTGCGCGAAGATGCCCTCACGATCTTCCAGTTCTGTAGTTTCGATAGTACCTTTCAATTCTTCTATCTTCTTTTGTTCCTCTGCAGCCGAATCAGAAATGTATTTCTTTAATTCTACTGTTTTTGCACGAAGCTCGTCATTGCTCAATTTGGCAATTTCCGGATAAACAGCCTTTACTTTATCAACCCATGGCTTGATTTCTTTCATGTCACGAGTGGCCTTATTTCCAAATAATTTGCCAATAAATTCATTAAATCCCATTGTATTTTTTTGTTTTTATTATTTTCTAATTTGATTACTTTTGAAAATGCAAAGTTACAATAAAATGCAGATTAATTTGCACTTCTCTCCTTAATATTATTTTCTGATGTCTGTCATTGGTGCCAGAACGGCTGCATTAGGAGCACGAATACGCATATAATGAGCTACGGTGGGTGCTATATTACCTATTTTTACAGGCGCATGGATTATTTCCGGTTTTATTCCGTTCCCAATGAAAATCAATGGAGCCGACGCATACGAATAGCGTTGCACCTGCGTATCAAGCGAATGTTCACGGAACACAGTCCAACCTGGTAAAACTTCTATCCACAAGTCTCCAGAACATATCGGGTTATAGTAATTCTTTATTTTATCAATGGTAGGAGTCCACGCCCCCAATTGTAAACGTTGTGAAGAATATACATCTTTCACCCCACTGAACTGTACCAAAAATTCTGCCGCACGGTTCAATATCTCGGACATATTCAGTTGTTTCTGCTCTATCAGCTTATGATTCAAATATATTTGTTGCTCAAAATGTGCCTCCACCCATTGCCCTTCACCGTAAATAGCAGCCAAATAAAGGTTTAACAGAGCAGAACAACGTTCAATATGGAATTCTCCACCCGGTATTTTATATTGAGGAGGATCAACAGGATCTGTGTCAGCATATCCTGTAGAGGTTATAAAGAATAAAGTATTGTTCAAACCAACTTTCCGGTCTATCAATTCCAATAATTCAGCAATACTGTTATCCAAGCGTACATATGTATCCTGCATTTCCATCGGGAGTTCTGCAGGAGCCTTATGATCATAATTCCCGGCATAATATGCTAGTGACAAAAAGTCCGGAACAGCATCCTTTCCAATGGAAGTATTACTCAAACAAGCATTAACCAAACGGTTTACCTCATCATTAGCATAGGGACTTGTTTTCAATTTACGGTATTTATTTTTCCGTTCATCATCGAAATTATGCTTGAACGTAACTTGTTTGTTCTCGCTAGTCAAATATTTATAGACAGTCACAGGCAAATAAGGCGCCCACGACATATTGCCGATACGGAAATCTAGTCCTTCACGGTCATTATAAGTAGTCACCCATGCAGGAAATATACCGTAATATGTGCTGCCACTCCATTTTCCTGTTTCATCATTCAACCAGAATGCACCTTTCGAAGCATGGCCGGCAGCTAACACCGCCATTTCACGTGTAGGAGCGATAGAATAAACTTCAGCTACTCCTTGTGTGGCTATTACCAACTCATCTGTCAAAGTCGACACCTTCATTTTCTGCGGAGAAGTAGACTCTGAAGTATAAATGCCCATAAAATCAGCATCGTCCACACAATTAAGGACTCGAAGAGTACTGCGGTCCATCCAGTTATCCCCCACGATTCCGTTGGTATAAGGTGTAGTACCAGAATAAATGGCCGCCACAGCTGATGACTTATCTACATTAATAAAATCATATTCGGCATTCCGATAAATCCGTCCTTCTTTCCACAACCGCTTAAAGCCACGTTCACCGTATAAAGCCGAAAAAGCCTCTATATAATCAGTCCGCAATTGGTCAATAGTCAATCCGACCACTAACCTAGGGACCGCAGGAATGTTCTGTGCCTGCAACCCTGTTAATGCGATAACAGTCAAAAGAGAAGTTAAAATGCGTCCTTTCATTTATTGTTTTGTCTGTAATATAATAAAACGTGGTTTGCAGAACATATTAACAAACACAGTGCCAAAGGTAATACCGTTACGTTGAATTTTTGCTGTATAAACGGCATTATCATCATAAAAGATGTTAAGCACACTATATTTATTGTATGATAGTAGTCTTTTTTACCTTTTATAGCTCGATAAACCATAACCGGAAGATAAATTAAAGGGATAGGATTCAATAAAAGGATAAGCCAATTGGACCCTACCGTAGGATGAGTAGAAAAAAAGACCAAGAAAGTGATGACACATCCCGCCAATCCTTGTACACCGAAAAGAAGCAAATCCCAAATCCAGATTATTTTCCTGATTTTAAACTGCAACCACCCTACAAAGCAAGTAACTCCTATTAAAATAAAGACACACACCATGGGTGACAACGGAAAGCCTTCCCTAACGTCCTCTGGTTCTACATCCACTACCTTTTTTTCATGCAGAATCAAAGGACGCACGCTGTCACCTACTACTATAGTTGCTTTTTTTGCTGCCTCCAACATATAAAAAGGAGCGAACATCTGCTTACGCGTATCAATAGGCTTATCAGCTTCACTGCCCAAACACATATCAATGCCCAGCTCATCCCATTCGTGCCCTTTAGTATATTGATGGACAATATCCCGAAAAGAGAGTCTCTCTTTTCCTTCAGAATAAACAACCTTTCCTTCAATACACTTTTCTATTATATCACGCGCACGTGTAGTGCAATTATCATAGAAAAAGTTATAACGATAAACCCTATTCTTCGGCAGATAATTCTCTTCCAGCAATCTTCTGAGTTTCTGTTTTTCCGAAATAGTCAAATTCAATGTCTGCTGATAGACCGAGGAACCACGCATAGCATAACTACCTTCAAAATAAGGATAACGGGTTACGCCCAATTCATAATCAGTCTCTCCTTTGACAAAACGATAGATAAAACGGGGAGTATTAAAGCTGAACATACCATAATTAAACACCCAGTCCTCTCCACGTGCCGTATCCTCATAGCGCAATGCCGTATGCCCGAACAAAGCATATATTTCTGTACCGGGAGCACAAGTCATCAGACTCACCTTTATATTATCCTCCTGACCTCTAATCGATTGACTCAAGGAAAAGAATAACAAAATCAATGCTATAATTAATTTATTCATAAAATCCATTTTCTGTTTACCGATGCAAAAGTACACCTAAATATTAATTAATTCCTCACAAATACCATTTTTTATTGCTATTCCTATTTATTTTTTACGTTACTTTGCAGCCGAAAAAGCAAAGTTGTGAATTTAATAATCGACATAGGAAACTCAGTAGCTAAATTGGCTATATTTGACAGAGGCGAGTTAGTTGAAGTATTTCGTGGCTCCAATCATTCTTTAGATTGTCTCCCGATGCTTTGTTCTCGATACCCCTTGAAACGAGGTATCATAGCTTCTGTCATAACACTAAGCAATACTATCCGGCGCCAACTGGGAAGATTGCCTTTTAATATCATCGAATTAAGTCATGAAACCCCTGTTCCTATCACTAATTTATATAAAACGCCTCAAACACTGGGTATGGACCGTTTAGCAGCTGTGGTTGCAGCAAACTGGCTGAAGCCTGGACACGATGTACTGGTTATTGACGCAGGGACCTGTGTTACATACGATTTTATCGATGCCGACGGATCCTATCATGGGGGCAATATTTCTCCAGGAATGCGTATGCGTTTCAAAGCATTGAACATATTCACCGACAAACTCCCCAAAGTAAGCGCCAAAGGAGAAGTTCCGATGTATGGACAATCTACAGAAACAGCTATCCGGGCAGGGGTCATTCGCGGAATAGAATTTGAAATGAGCGGGTATATCACCCATCTTCAAAAGAATTATCCGGGACTTTTGGTTTTTTTAACGGGCGGAGATGAATTTTCTTTTGATACAAAATTAAAAAGTATCATCTTTGCAGATAGATTTTTAGTATTGAAAGGTTTAAACAGAATATTAAGCTATAATGATAAACTATAAAAGACTGATTAGTGCGTCAATATTACTCACAGTCACAGGGCTAGCCGTAGCCCAAACAAGCACAAATTCTCCCTATACACGCTACGGCTTTGGTCAGTTAGCTGATCAAAATTTTGGTAACAGTAAAGCGATGGGAGGAATAGCATACGGCTTGCGAAACGGCTACCAAATCAACGCATCTAATCCGGCATCTTATACAGCCATCGATTCATTGACATTCTTGTTCGATGCAGGAATGACCCTTCAAAATGCGAACTTCAAGGATGGTAATGTAAAAACCAATGCTAAAAATTCAAGCTTTGATTATTTGGCTATGCAATTTCGCCTATGGAAAAAAATGGGGATGACAGTTGGGTTTCTTCCATTTTCCACAGTAGGTTACAGCATCTCCAAAACACATGATTTTGAGGATGTTAACAATAACGGGAAGTGGAGCGAATCTTATGATGGCGACGGAGGTTTTCATCAAGTTTTCATAGGATTAGGTTATAAAGTTTTTAATAATTTGTCTGTTGGTGCAAATTTTTCGTATCTTTATGGAGATATTACTCATCAATCCATGACAACTATTGGAGCGACAGATACACGTAGTATTAAATTAGACAAATTTTCTATCAGTGATTATAAATTAGATTTTGGTTTACAGTATACTTATAAGTTAAATAAAAAAAACACTATTAATATAGGTGCTGTTTATACCTTGGGACGTACCTTGCATGGAGATGCATATAAGTATCATCAAACAGGTGCGGAAAGTAATGGTTCTATCTATGTACAGTCACAAACTGGCGATACTATTCCGAATCCGTTTAAAATGCCACATACATTTGGTATAGGGCTTACATATGTATATGATAACCGCTTAACTATAGGGGTTGACTATACTTTACAAAAGTGGAATACAGCCGATCTAGCTTGGAGTAAGTTCAATAAAGAAAGTGTGGAAATGAATAGCCGTACAAAAATAGCTTTTGGTGCGGAATTCGTACCAAGTTATATCAGCCACAACTATCTGAAACGTATTCGTTACCGTATGGGGGCCTATTATTCAAGTCCTTATAATAAGGTCAGCTATACTAGTCCGGACACAGGAACAACCAGTTTCCAAGACGGTGCACGCGAATATGGTGTCAGTATTGGGTTTGGACTTCCCATGTTCCAAAGTAAATCTATGCTGAACATTTCCGGGCAATACATTAAAGTCAGTCCTAAATTTAAAGGATTAATGGAAGAAAATTATTTGAGAATCAATATTGGACTTACTTTCAATGAACGTTGGTTCATGAAGTGGAAAGTTGATTAATAAAATGGAGAGAAGCAAATAAATAACAACAACTAAATTTATATACGATGAAAATAAAGATGGTAACAGCGCTGTTCGTTCTTTCCTTAGGTACGACAGCTTCTTTCGCTCAGACCGGAGCGTCAGACGGATCAAGATTCGGACATGGTGAAGACAGTATCCGATGCTTGAAAAATATCAGTATTTACACTGAGTATGTTAAGACTAACAATTTCAAGGATGCTTACACTCCTTGGATGAGTGTATTTACAGAAGCCCCCAAAGCTCAAGTAAGCACTTATACTAATGGTGCAAAAATTCTTCGTGCCTTAATAGCCGGTGAAAAAGATGCAGCTAAACAAAAACAATACTTTAACGAACTGATGAAAGTTCACGACCAACGCATCCAATATCTGGACGATTTGAACAAGTTGGTTAAAAGAGATGCTACAAAAGGCTCAATCATCGGTATGAAGGCCCATGACTACTTCACAATGGGTGGCCAAGACATGAATGAAGCATATAACATGTTCAAAGAAGCCATTGAACTTGAAAAAGAAAACTCTGACTACTTTGTATTACAAGAGTTCATGGATGCAGCTGCCCGTAAAATGAAAAGTGATGAATCATACAAAGAACAATTCATTCAAGATTATTTATTTGCATCAGGAGTTGCTGATGGAGCTTTGAAAGCCGCTACAAAGGAAAATGACAAAAAATTATTGAAAGTGGCAAAAGACAATATTGACGCATTCTTCATTAATAGTGGTGTGGCAACTTGTGATAATTTACAAGCAATTTATGCTCCGAAAGTTGAGCAAAACAAGACTAATTTGGATTATCTGAAACAGGTTATCTCTGTAATGCAGATGTTAAACTGTACAGAACAAGAAGCTTACTTTGCTGCATCTGAAGCTGCACATGCCATCGAACCGACAGCAGAAACGGCTGTAGGTTGCGGATACATGTATTATAAGAAAGGCGATATGGACAAATGTATCGACTATTTTGATCAAGCTATCAATTTAGAACAAGACCAATTAAAGAAAGCTGATTATGCATATAAAACCGCTGCCATTTTATTTAGTAAGAAACAGTTGAGCAAAGCAAAACAATATGCACTGAAAGCGATCTCGTTAGATGGCAACAACGGTAAACCTTACATTTTGATTGCTAACATGTATGCATCAAGTCCTAATTGGAGTGATGAAGCAGCATTGAACAAATGCACTTATTTTGCAGTTATCGACAAATTGCAAAAAGCAAAAAGCGTAGATCCTAGTGTTGCTGAAGAAGCAAACAAACTAATTAGTACTTATGCAGCCCATACCCCCAAAGATGCTGATTTGTTCTTCCTCAGTTTAAAGAAAGGTGACTCTGTTACAATCGGCGGATGGATTGGTGAAACAACAACTATCAGATAATTATGTCGTCTGAAAAAGAACAAAAATCACACTTTATATTCTTAAACATAACAGTTGCCGTTTGGACAACTGTTATGTTTGTTTTATTTCCAGCATGCTCAAGAGGCGAAAAGAATCTGGCAGAAGCTATTACAGAAAGAGATTCGTTGCCCAGCATGAAAACATTGGGAGTTACTACCCTTATATCCGATTCCGGTATCACCCGCTACAAAATTATCACAGAAGAATGGGAAATTTATGATAAAAAGAATCCTCCTTATTGGGCATTTGAAAAAGGAGTTTATTTGGAAAAATTTGATTCCCTATTCCATATTGATGCCAGCATAAAAGCCGATACAGCTTATTACTACGAGAAAAAGAAACTTTGGGAATTGAGAAGCAATGTGCATATCCGCAGCCAAAGAGGAGACAAATTTGACACAGATCTGCTCTTTTGGGATGAAAAGCAGGAAAGGGTCTATTCTGACAAATTTATCCGCATTGAACAAGAAGATAAAATCATTACCGGTTATGGATTTGAATCTAACCAGCAAATGACAGAATATCAAATTTATAATAACACAGGTATTTTCACTGTAGAAGATACAGCACCAGCAGACAGTACAAAAGCTGTTGCAAATAGCACTAGAACTGATTCGATACGCTAATTCACTCACTATTATGGGTATTATTATACAGATTCTTATTACAATGGCTTTTTCCGCTTTTTTTTCCGGAATGGAAATAGCCTTTGTTTCATCCAATAAATTACGTTTTGAAATGGATCGTAACAACCAAAGCATAAATTCACGTATACTTTCCATCTTCTTTCATAATCCGAACAATTTTATCTCTACCATGTTGGTAGGAAACAACATCGCTTTAGTTATTTACGGTATATTGATGGCACAAGTCATTGAACAAAACTTGTTGTCAGGATTGATAGACAACCACTTTTTATTAGTACTAATCCAAACAATTATTTCCACATTAATCATTTTGGTCACAGGAGAATTCCTACCTAAAACCTTATTTAAGATTAACCCCAATTTCACTCTGAATATTTTTGCAGTTCCCACTTACATTTGCTATGTCTTACTCTATCCCATCAGCAAGTTTGCTTCGGGAATATCCAATATATTACTTTACATTGTAGGCATTAAAACAAATAAAGAAGCTAATGAAAAAGCTTTTACTAAAGTCGACCTAGATTACTTTATTCAAAGTAGTATACAAGATGCTCAAAATGAACAAGACATAGACACCGAAGTCAAGATATTCCAAAATGCACTAGATTTTTCGAATATTAGAATTAAGGATTGTATGGTACCTAGAACCGAAATTGTTGCTATCGAATATGGAACTCCCATAGAAGAATTAAAAGCCCGCTTCATTGAAAGCGGAATAAGTAAAATTATTGTCTATAAAGAAAACATTGACAATATTATAGGTTATATACATTCCTCTGAAATGTTTCGTGAACAGACAGACTGGACTAAGAGTGTCCGCCAATTGCCTATTGCTCCTGAAACGATGGGAGCGCATAAGCTGATGAAATTATTTATGCAACAAAAGAAATCCTTAGCTGTAGTAGTCGATGAATTCGGAGGTACATCCGGCATCGTGGCGCTAGAAGATTTAGTGGAGGAAATTTTCGGCGAAATAGAAGATGAGCATGATACAACTTCTTACATTGCCAAATCCGTCGGTGACAATGAATACATCCTTTCCGGACGTCTGGAAATAGAAAAAGCCAATGAATTGTTCTCACTTGACCTACCGGAAAATGATGATTACCAAACTATCGGTGGACTCATCCTGCACCAATACCAAAGTTTCCCCAAAATACATGAAGAGATCATTTTCGATAAATTCCATTTCAAAATAATTAAAGTAACAGCAACAAGAATTGAATTAGTAAAGTTGAAAGTAATCGAATAACAGATTTTTTTCACAATAAAATAGCTTGTAAGCTGCATTTTTTGTATCTTCGTGCGCTAAATCTATGAAGTATAAAAAAACAATAAACAAAAATAGTAAAATTAAATGGCAACATTACAAACAATCAGAAGTAAAGGCCCTCTGTTGGTCGTTGTAATCGGACTTGCCCTCTTCGCATTCATTGCCGGAGACGCATGGAAGGTTCTCCAACCACATCAGGGTAAACAAGACGTAGGTGAAGTAAATGGAAAAACACTTACAGCACAAGAGTATCAAAAAATGGTAGATGAATACACAGAAGTCATAAAATTGACACAAGGTGTTTCTGCATTAAATGACGACCAACTGACTCAAGTGAAAGACCAAGTATGGCAATCTTACGTAAATAACCAATTAATCGCAGCGGAAGCTGCAAAATTGGGGTTGACCGTCAGCAAAGCTGAAGTCCAAGCAATCATCGAGGAAGGTACTAACCCATTGTTGATGCAAACCCCGTTCCGCAATCCGCAAACCGGTGCTTTCGACAAAGATATGCTGAAAAAATTCCTAGTGGATTACGCTCATCTGGACGCAAGCAAAATGCCTGCACAATATGTAGAATACTATCAAAAGATGGGAGCTTTTTGGAATTTTATTGAAAAGACTTTGATACAATCCACTTTAGCTGAAAAATATCAGAACCTGATTGCAAAATCATTGATTTCAAATCCGGTTGCAGCTGAAGATGCTTTTATATCACGTACTGAACAATCAGACGTTTTATTAGCTGCAATTCCCTATTCTTCTATCAGCGATTCAACTATTACAGTTTCAAATAGTGAAATCAAAGATCTGTATAACAAGAAAAAAGGTTCTTTTGAACAGCCAGTTGAAACTCGTAACATCAAATATATTGATGTATTGGTTACTCCATCTGACGAAGATCGCAAAGAGGTATTAAACGAAGTAACCGAATACGCTACCCAGCTAGGTACTGCTGCAGACATGAACACATTCATCCGTTCCACCGGTTCTGTAGTTCCTTTTTCTGAAATTGCAATCAACAAGACTGTATATCCTAATGATGTAGTTGCTCGTTTGGACTCTGTAACTATCAACGAAGTATATGGTCCTTACTATAACCAAGCAGATGATTCATATAATGCTTTTAAAATTATTGCCAAACAGACAGCTCCCGACTCAATCCAATATCGTCAAATTCAGGTATATGCCGAAGATGCTGCTAAAACCGCAACTTTAGCCGATAGTATTTTTAATGCACTGAAAGGTGGAGCAGACTTTACTGATATTGCAAAAAAATATGGTCAGACAGGTGAAGCGACTTGGTTGACTGCACGCAACTATGAAGGTGCTGCATTAGATGCAGACAATGCTAAATACATTAACACATTGATAAACTCTAATGTCAAAGAATTAACCAATCTTCAGATCGGACAAGCTAACGTTATTCTTCAAGTATTGGACAAAAAAGCTATGAAAGATAAATATAAAGTTGCAGTGATTAAACGTCCGGTTGAATTTAGCAAAGAAACATACAACAAAGCATACAATGATTTCAGTCAATTCGTAGCACAGAACACTACAATGGATAAAATTATTGCCAATGCAGAAGAAAGCGGATATCGCTTGTTAGAACGTGCTGATTTCCGTAGCGCAGAACACCGTGTGGGTGGTGTAAAAGGAACTCGTGAAGCGTTGAAATGGATTTTTGCAGCCAAGGAAGGTGAAGTGTCCCCATTGTATGAATGTGGTGAAAACGATCACTTGATGGTAGTTGCTCTTGAAAAGATTAATCCTGCCGGATATCGTAATATTAATCTTGTTGCCGACATGCTGAAAGCAGAAATCATCAAAGATAAAAAAGCTGAAAAACTGATAGCTGAAATGAAAAGTGCAAGCAGCATTGACCAAGTAAAAAGTATGGCAAATGCAGTTAGCGATTCTGTAAAACATATAACTTTTTCTGCTCCGGCATATGTTTCAGTAACTCGCGCTAGCGAACCAGCTTTAGGTGCTTATGCAAGTAAAGCTGAAATAAATAAGTTAACTGGTCCTATCAAAGGTAATGCAGGTGTTTACATGATTCAGGTTTACAACAAAGAAAAGAGTGCAGAAGAATTTGATGCCAAGAATGAAGAAAACAACTTGTCCAATATGGCAGGGCGTTATGCTAGCAGTTTCATCAATGACCTGTATAAGAAAGCTGATGTAAAAGACGACCGTTACTTATATTTCTAATATCAGAAAGTTATCAATAAGACAAAACAGGCTGTATCGAAAATTCGTCGATACAGCCTGTTTTGTCTTATTCCTATTTTCGCAAAAATTAAAGATGAAATAATTTATAAAATCTATTCGTTTACGTTCCGTATTCCCATTTTTATCATTATGTTTGCAATAGTAATTATGAAGTATTTTATTGCTATATGTACGTGTATCCTTTTGTTATGTAGCTTTAATAGTACAAATAAAGGAGGAATTATCCGCGAATGCCCGCCAGAAGTCATATCTTCTATATCCATGCTTTCGGATGATACGAATTCCTATCGCCAATTATCTACAGAAAAACGATATGACGCTCCTAATGTGAAACTATCCGAAGTAAATCTTTTATGTTTCACTTTACGTACTCCGATGTTTACCAAAACATCAAAACCCTTATCTACAATCAAAGTACTTTGCCATTACCGTATTCTTCTACCTGAACAAAAATTTAATAGCCTATATCCTAGCATTAATTATGTAAAATCCTCGTGTAAATACTTCATTTACACATTAGGACATATTTTGATTTAGCAGCTATTTCCTCTTACTTATTCTTGATCATTATCATTCCGGATTGAAATTATTCTATCGGCGTGTATACATATATGTGTGACACTACGATGTGAATATCACTATAACTCGGAATTTAATACTATTTTACCTACTAAATCACATTTATATTATAATGCTACACTTATTTTTATCCACATTGGCCATGATGGGACTTACTTTCCTCATCGGTTTTTTTGTCGCTGCTATTATTAAAGGAATAGCGCTGGCAGCAGATTCTATGGATTTCTATAGCTCCCACCTATTGGAACTTCAACGTTTAAGAAAAATCAAAAAAGCACGTGCCCGTTTTATCCAATTAGTATGGAATAATTCTCCAGAAGAGATGGAAGCTCTAGGAGACAGCCGTGAAAACTGGAACCGAGGAATGAACAGCGATCTGAGAGGAAAACAGGAAGGTGGTTACTACCATGGTGTCAGTCATGGAGCATCCCAATTAAATCTGATAGATTATTACTATCCGGACACAAAGATGATCTACCTTAAGAAACGGGAGGAAATGCATAATCAGCAACAAAAAAGCACTCATGTGAAAAAGAATCTTTCAATGAATAAATAACCTGAAAATCAACAATTAGATATGGAAAATATAGATTTTGGAATACTTTTCCAAGGCATTGGTACAATGATAGAAAGCGGTTGGTTCCTTGCCTGTGCGCGCGTTTTTTTAATTCTTTTGGGATTTCTACTCATTTATCTAGGTTGGAAAGGAATATTGGAACCCATGGTCATGATTCCAATGGGACTCGGTATGATAGCCATCAATTGTGGAACATTAATCATGCCGGATGGAAATCTAGGCAATCTTTTTCTTGATCCCATGCTCTCGGATACAGACGAATTGATGAATACCATGCAAATAGATTTTCTGCAACCGGTTTACACCCTCACATTCAGTAATGGACTCATCGCTTGTTTCGTCTTCATGGGAATCGGAACCTTGCTAGATGTAGGTTTCCTGCTACAAAAACCTTTTGCTAGTTTGTTTCTGGCACTTTGCGGAGAACTAGGAACCTTTCTCACATTGCCAATTGCCAATGCACTTGGCTTATCGGCACAAGAGAGTGCTTCTGTAGCCATGGTAGGAGGTGCAGATGGTCCGATGGTACTGTTCACTTCATTGGCATTAGCCAAGCATTTGTTTGTACCGATTACCGTGGTAGCTTATCTCTATTTAGGATTGACTTACGGCGGTTATCCCTATTTGGTTAAATTACTGATTCCCAAACGTTTCCGTTCCATCAAAATGACCGTAAAGAAAGCGCCGAAGAATTACGATGCCAAGGTAAAGCTTGCTTTCGCAGCGGTACTCTGCGCTGTACTCTGCTTCCTTTTTCCAGTGGCCTCTCCCCTGTTTTTCTCTCTATTTCTAGGAGTGGCTGTACGTGAATCAGGGATGAAACATATTTATGATTTTGTCAGCGGTCCATTGCTTTACGGTTCTACTTTTATGCTGGGATTATTATTAGGAGTGCTTTGCGACGCTCATCTGCTACTAGATCCTAAAATCTTAAAATTGCTGATACTAGGTATGTTGGCATTGTTACTATCAGGTATCGGAGGTATTTTAGGCGGATATATCATGTACTATATCAAGAAAGGAAATTATAATCCAGTCATTGGCATTGCTGCTGTAAGCTGCGTACCAACTACTGCCAAAGTGGCACAAAAGATTGTCAGTAAAGACAATCCTGATTCATTTATCCTAGGAGATGCACTAGGAGCCAATATATCGGGAGTTATTACTTCAGCAATTATTACAGGTATTTATATCACAATCATCCCGCTATTATGAAACAGCATGAATCCTACCTAATAAATTTCATCCACTTTTAATAATGCTATCATTTTCGCAGAGGGCAGTCCGCGTATCTGCCCTCTGCCACCACTACCAACTAAAAATAATTGGAATGGTGAATTGATTCACATAAAACTCCCGATACCATTTCTTTGAATTGAAATAATACCCCGTACTCCATCTTTCATTCACTAATTGAAGTACCCGCAATGCTTCGGCATCCATTAATGGATCAAGTCCTCTCACCAACTGAAAATCTTTCATTGAACCATCTATATCCACATTGAAACTATAAATCACCCGTCCCTGCTTTCCCGTAGCCTTCATTTCGGGAGTAATTTTCAGATGAGAATTAATAAATTGCGTCAAAGCAACAGTACCACCGGGATAAGAAGAGTATCTATAAGGCTCCCAAGTGATCTTTTCCAAATCTTCCTGTGCGCATTCCCTATATAATAAATAATGCTCCAGATCCTCTTTCCAAAAACGCATAGTTAAAAAATAATCATATGGCACAGATTTTCTGTTTTTCATAGCAGGAATCAACCGGGGAAAATTAGAAAGAATACGTATGGACTCTTTATCAAAAGCTGGATGAGTACCTTTTATCACACGGATATCCACAATTTCTCCTTTTTCATTTACCGTAAAACGGCAAATAGCGACGGCTTTATCCACTTTATCGTCAGGCCAACTCATATTTCCCATAACAAGACTACGAATATCATCAGGAAAGACAGGCATGGAATCGACAAGTTGTCCTCTGCAAGATTCCAGAACTTGCTGCTGCCGCCAAATGCGGTCACTGTAAACATCAGGATTAAAAGGAATATGAAAGACGATAGTAGTATCTATATCTCTACCCGCTTTCTTTGCAGGCTGCCATTCACGCATACCCTCAATCACATCTTCGGCCGCCTTAGCAAACAAGGGGTGAGTGGCTTCAATATATTTACAACGGACAGTCCCCAAACTATCAATGCGGAGCGTACACACAGCTTCACCTGCAATATTGGCCCTTAATAAAGAATCCGGATATACGAGCTGCCACATAGCATAATCCGTAATACCTTTTACTGTAGGATAATATGGCGGGAGATTCATGTTCTTTTGTGCATAAAAAGATAGAAAGGGAAATATGCACCCTATTAATAAAAGTGATAATCTATTATTCATGCCTAAGTCAAGTTTTCACAAAATTAGCGACTACACATGATATAAACAACACCACTAACATTAATATATATAAAAGAAAGCGGAGATACCTCATCGCATCCCCGCTTTCTACATTAAATACTAACTATTAATTATTTTCAGGACGAAGTTTACGTACGGTTACAGCAGTCTGCCACATTTCGCTTTCACGCAATGCCTTCAATTCTTCTTCCAATTTTTCACGATAATCGGGTTTAGAGTTAGAATCGATAGAAATCTGAGCCTCGTTGCCAGTCTTCACACTGTGATATAACTTTTCAACTACGGGTTTGATAGCATCGTGAAATGGGGTCATCCAATCCAATGCACCGCGCTGAGCAGTGGTAGAGCAGTTAGCATACATCCAGTCCATACCATTCTTAGCAAACAAAGGCATCAATGACTGGGTTAATTCTTCTACAGTTTCATTAAATGCTTCAGAAGGACTATGTCCGTTTTCACGCAATACTTCATACTGAGCCAACAACAATCCTTGGATAGCCCCCATTAAAGAACCGCGTTCACCTGTCAGGTCAGAAGTTGCTTCACGCTGGAAAGTCGTTTCGAATAAATAGCCTGAACCGATACCAATACCCAATGCAATAGTACGTTCATAAGCCTTACCGGTTACATCCTGATAGATAGCGTATGAAGAGTTCAAGCCACGACCTTCCAAGAACATGGTACGCAGTGAAGTACCCGAACCTTTAGGAGCTACCATGATCACATCAATATCAGTAGGAGGAACTACCCCTGTACGGTCACTCCAAGTAATGGCAAAGCCATGAGAGAAATAAAGTGCCTTGCCTTGGGTCAAGTAAGGTTTGATAGTCGGCCATACAGACATAACAGCTGCATCAGATAACAGACACATTACGATAGTCGCTTTCTGACAAGCCTCTTCAATACCAAACAGAGTTTCACCCGGAACCCATCCGTCAGCAACTGCTTTTTCATATGTTTTTCCCGGACGCTGACCAACAATTACATTGAAACCATTGTCCCGGAGATTCAAAGACTGCCCCGGTCCCTGTACACCATACCCGATCACAGCGATTGTTTCATCTTTCAATACTTCACGTGCTTTTTCCAAAGGAAATTCATCGCGGATAACTACAGTTTCTGTAACGCCGCCAAAATTCAATTGTGCCATTTTAAATTATAAATTAAAAATTAAAAATTAGATTCTAAATAAATATCACCTTACTACGAACGACAACATCTGTGCCATTCTTCTTCACCTCTATATCATATTCTTTCTCCTCCACTTCCTCGCGGTAGAAACTCAATATATCACCATAATAACTCTCAGCTACATAAGCCATCTCAAAACGTTTAATCCGTTTCTCTTTAAAAAACTCTATAGGAAACAAATCGAGAATATGTTCTATATACTTAATACTGTTCACATGACCATTAATATCAATATCGCTATATCTGGTCTGGTATTCAGAAACCGGAGCTTTCTCTGTCACCTTAATACGACCGGGCTTGCTTATAGGACATTTCTTATCGCATACATAATCAATGATACTACCTCCGTGAAGCGTAAGCAGGTCAGCAGGTTTGCGAGTTTCCATACTGATCATCGCCCATACAGAACGGGCGTATCCGACAGTCTTTCCTTCCTTGTCCAAAATTGCAAAATTACGGTCTGTAAAAAGACGATAAACATTCTCTACCCATGTCTGAATACTGAAACCCTCATATTGACAGGGCATATTCTCTAACTCTACAGCTAAACGGGAAAGTACCCATGTATAATGATTCTCATTGAGCGTAGCAATTCCGAAACCCCGGTCGGCAGCATGAAAGCCGGCACAATTCAGTAAATGATTACCCAACACACTCATGGTCAACTTTCCACTGAAATCACAGTGAAAGGGTTCTGCCACAAATCTGTATGTTCCTACTTTATTCTCACTCATCATTATTCTGTTTTTTGCTGGCGATACTTTTCCTCGCGTTGGGTCAGATATTCGTTCACACGCTCGAAACAGCTGGTAGTAATGGCCACACGTCCCGAACGGACAAACTGCAACACACATCCCAATCCGCGCAACTCCTCATAAAGAGCAGTAATTTCCTCACTCATCCCATTCTTTTCAACAATAGAGAAAACCGGATTCACTTCTACAATGCGGGCACTATAACGGCGGATAACTTTAGATGCCATAGGATTCTCCTGAAATTCAGGAGTAGAAACCTTGTACAAAGCAATCTCATGCTGATAAATCTCACTATCAGTAAAATAATGTGCCTGCAAAACATCTATTTTCTTTTCAATCTGCTTCACCACTTTTTCTATCACATCCTGGGTGGTCCAAGCAGTAATAGTATATTTATGCACCCCCTTGATGGAAGATGCAGAAACATTAAGACTTTCGATATTAATTTGGCGGCGAGTAAACACTGCCGTAATCTGGTTCAGCAAACCGGCGATATTTTCTGAATGAACGATTAATGTATATAATGTCTTGTCCATAATTATTAAATTAGCATTCCAGTAACATCTGATTCACCGAGCCTCCCGGAGGTGTCATCGGCAACACATTTCCCTCTTCTATCACACAAGCTTCCAGCAGGAATGGCCCGTCAGTAGTCAACATTTCATGGATAGCAGCCTGCAATTCCTCACGCTTCATAACACGGCGGGCAGGAATCTCATATGCCTCGGCAATCTTCATATAATCCGGATTCAACATCGGAGTAAATGAATAACGATGACCAAAAAACATAGCTTGCCATTGACGAACATTACCCAAATAGTTATTGTTCAATAAAATAATCTTTACCGGTGCTTTTTGCTCCATGATAGTTCCCAATTCTTGAATATTCATCTGCAAACCGCCATCCCCCATAAATACGCATACAGTACGATCCGGGCGACCGAAAGTAGCGCCTATAGCAGCGGGAAGACCGAATCCCATCGTTCCCAATCCACCCGAAGTTACAATGCTACGGTTCTTACTGTATTTAAAATAACGAGCAGCCATCATTTGGTTCTGTCCTACATCTGTCACCAATACAGCCTCGTTGTTCGAAGCCTCACTTACCGCACGCACCACTTCACCCATATTCAACGCCCCGTCAACAGGATGAATTTCTTTACTGATAACATGTTCATATTCCGTCTTTTCATATTCAGTAAAGCTATCAATCCATTCGGAATGTTCATTCTTCCGGATAAGTTGCGTCAGCATAGCTAGCGTATATTTACAATTACCTAATACGGGTACATCCACTTTTACATTCTTATCTATTTCAGAATGGTCAATATCCAAATGAATCACCTTTGCCTGTTTAGCATATGTATCTAATTTTCCAGTTACACGATCGTCAAAGCGCATACCTACAGCAATCAACACATCACATTCATTAGTTTTGACATTGGGCCCCAGATTTCCATGCATACCTAACATTCCTTTGTTTAAAGGATGCGAAGTTGGTATAGCCGAAAGTCCCAGCAAAGTACAGCCACAAGGCATATCGGCTTTTTCTATAAATGCACGTAACTCATCTTGCGCATTACCTAACTCTACCCCCTGTCCTACCAACACTAATGGCCTTTGAGCATTGTTTATCAATTCGGCAGCCTCCTGAAGAGATTCCTTATCAGGATTAGGTTCTGGATCATAACTACGGATAAAATCAAGCTTCATCGGTTCATAATCCACCATCTCCACTTGTGCATTCTTGGCAAAGTCCAAAACGACAGGACCGGGACGTCCGCTTTTAGCTATATAGAAAGCACGGGCTACAGCCCAAGCTACATCTTCCGCACGACGAATTTGGTAACTCCATTTGGTAATAGGCTGAGTGATGCCCACCAGATCCACTTCCTGAAAAGCATCCGTACCTAAAAAGGAAGCTCCTACCTGCCCGGCAATCACCACGATAGGCGTGCTGTCAATCATAGCATCGGCAATGCCAGTAATGGTATTTGTCGCACCGGGCCCGCTAGTCACCAAACAGACACCAACCTCACCGGATACGCGGGCAAATCCCTGTGCTGCATGGGCAGCTCCTTGTTCATGACGGACCAATATATGGTTCAATGTATTTCTATGATGATATAAAGCATCAAAAGTAGGCATGATAGAACCTCCGGGATATCCGAAAAGAGTTTTCACTCCTTGATACTCCAAAGAACGCATCATCGCCTCTGCTCCTGTTATCTTTTCTTTTGCCATAATTGTTTAGTTGAGAATTGAGAATCAAAAAAATACGATGCCGGACAATCGACCAATGACAACAAATCTATTTTTTTTATTCTCAATTTTTAATTTCTAATTTAGTCAATGATTCTCACTCCTCCTTTATCTGCAGAACTTACCATACTAGCGTATGCCTTCAAGCTTTTAGGAACTTTACGGTCACGGGTCACCGCTGTCATCGGTCGGGCGGCCAATTCTTCGTCACTCAGTTTCACATTGATACTGCGATTCGGAATATCGATTTCAATTATATCACCATCCACTATTTTTCCGATATTACCACCCGCTGCAGCTTCGGGAGAAATATGCCCGATGCTTAATCCCGAAGTTCCTCCACTAAAACGTCCGTCGGTAATCAAAGCACATTCTTTTCCTAAATGCTTGGATTTGATATAGGAAGTAGGATAAAGCATTTCCTGCATACCGGGACCACCTTTCGGACCTTCATGAGTGATAACAACAACATCTCCGCTGACTACTTTTCCTCCTAAAATACCTTCACAAGCAGCATCCTGCGAATCAAACACCTTGGCAGGCCCCGAGAATTTCCAAATACTTTCATCCACTCCGGCCGTTTTCACTACGCAACCATCCTGTGCAATGTTCCCTTTCAAAACGGCCAAACCCCCATCTTTACTATAGGCATGTTGCAAATCGCGGATACAACCATTGGCACGATCTGTATCCAGTTCTTTATAAACAGCATTCTGAGAACCTAACTTTATATTGAATTTGTTTCCCGGAGCACTTGAATAAATACGTTTTGCTTCAGTATCCACTTCTTTCTTACATATATTATATTTTTCAACAGCTTCCGCCAATGTCAGGCCGTCCACTCGTTTCACATCAGTTTTCAGCAAACCACCCTTGGATAATTCTCCCAATATATTAAGGATACCACCGGCACGGTTCACATCCTGAATATGATATTTCTGTGTATTCGGAGCTACTTTACACAAACAAGGCACATGGCGTGAAAGCATATCAATATCATCCATCTTGAAATCTACTTCCGCCTCGTGGGCGATAGCTAAAAGATGGAGCACAGTATTGGTAGAACCACCCATTGCAATATCCAATGTCATGGCATTCAGAAAAGCGTCACGAGTAGCAATGTTGCGTGGTAACACGCTGTCATCTCCCTCCTCATAATATTTATAAGCATTCTTCACTATCAGAGCAGCCGCATCTTTAAACAACTGAGTACGGTTGGCATGAGTCGCCAAAATAGTGCCATTCCCCGGAAGCCCCAGACCAATAGCCTCATTGAGGCAATTCATGGAATTAGCCGTAAACATACCCGAACAGCAACCACAGCCAGGACACGCATTATTTTCAATTTGAGCCACATCCTCATCGCTGACCGATGCATCAGCAGATTTAATCATGGCGTCTATCAAATCAAGATGCTGGTTATTCCATTCTCCCGCTTCCATAGGACCACCCGATACAAAAACAGCCGGTATGTTCAGTCGCATGGCAGCCATCAGCATACCTGGAGTGATTTTGTCACAATTACTGATACACACCATTGCATCCGCCTTGTGAGCATTCACCATATATTCCACGCTGTCGGCAATGATATCACGACTGGGCAGTGAATACAGCATACCATCGTGTCCCATAGCTATTCCGTCATCAATGGCAATCGTATTGAATTCTGCTGCAAAACATCCCAATTTTTCAATCTCAACTTTCACCTGCTGACCTATTTCATGCAGATGGGTATGTCCCGGAACAAACTGTGTAAACGAATTTACTATGGCTATAATGGGCTTGCCCATCATTTCTTTTTTCATGCCGTTAGCCACCCATAAAGCTCTCGCTCCTGCCATACGGCGACCCTGTGTGCTAAACGAACTGCGTAACTGATTCTTCATCTTATTCTAAATCTATAACGTCCTATACTTATTGAAAAAGCCTTCCTCACCATGTGAGAAAGGCTTCCAATTATTTCTTTATATGTACAACTACACATACACAACCTTTCTCACGCTCCTAGTGTGACCACCACGACGCGAATAATATGCAGGACTGCTAGGTTATTTAGAGTAGTAATATTCATATATCTGTTTTCTTTGTTTCTTTAACGACTGCAAAGGTAAGGCGTTTTTCGTAACAAACAAATAAAATGAAGATTTTTTTTCTTATAAATTATTATTCGTAACTAAATCGAGCTTTAAACAATCATTTTATCACAAATATACACTGTATCTTCCAACGGATAAATAAAAAAGAGAATGCATTGGTTTGCATTCTCTTTTCAGTTCATTTATTTCATTTTATAAATTTACTTATTCGCCACATCTTCCATATAGGAATCCAACCCCTTGTTTTTCAATGTAACATTCAACAACTGTACATACTTCTTGTACTGCTCATTTGTCAATGTACGTTTCATCAGTTTGAAGTTTCCATATACGGCTTCACGCAATTTTTTACCTTGTTTAGCTTCTTTTGCGTAGCTTGCGCTTTGTACTTTGTCAGCAAAATAATCAGAAATATTAGCAACTTCCTCCATCTGACGTGCATCCAAATTCAAATATTTGCTCAACTTTGCGACGTTAACATCTACCTTCCAATCTTTACCTTCTACTTTTTCTCCTGCAAAACTTGTAGCTGACATTCCTAATGCCACTACAACCAACAATACTAAACGTTTCATAATACCTAAAATTTTAATTTGTTAAACCTAAAAACAATTTATTTAGTACCTAAGAACTAAATAATACCTTTTAAAAACAATCTCGTTATCTCTTTCTCTTTACACTGCAAATATAACAACATGCTTTACGACATGTTGTCATATATCCGTTAATTAAAGCAAAAATCTATCAAGGCGAGCGGTTAATTGATTTATATCAAGGATCAAACGCAATCAAAAGCGCATTTATAGTATCATAATAACAAATTTATGTAATATAAACGTAATAACAAAGGATTAAGGGGAATTAATTCGTATCTTTGCCAACAAAAAACTTACGTAAATAGTTTATATTACATTATTATAATAAGAAAACATGGAAAATAAGTACATCACCGTAGCATACAAACTTTATGTAATGCAGGACGGCCAGAAAACATTGGTAGAAGAAGCAACTGTAGAACATCCTTTCCAATTCATATCCGGATTAGGAACCACACTGGAACGCTTTGAAACAGAAATAACAGCCTTAAAGAAGGGTGACAAATTTAAATTTGTCATTCCTACCGCAGAAGCCTACGGAGAATATATGCCCGAAGGTGTGCGCACTGTATCTAAAGATATGTTCACCATTGATGGTGTTTTTGATGAAGAACGCATCTTCCCGAGAGCTGTCATTCCCTTACAGGACAATGAGGGACATCACTTCTACGCTACCGTAAGCGAAGTAACCAATGACACTGTAACTGTAGATTTGAACCATCCTCATGCAGGTAAAGATCTCACTTTTGAAGGTGAAGTAGTAGAATCCCGCACAGCCACTAATGAAGAAATTCAGGAAATGGTAAAAATGATGAGTGGAGAAGGATGCGGCTGTGGTTGTGGTGACTGCGGAGAAGGATGCGGTGATGAAGGTGGATGCGGATGCGGACATTGTCATTAATTTCGTTAAACAATAGATAAAGAAGAGGACGGAACAAAACATCCGCCCTCTTTTTATTATTGATAACGAAACAATACTGATTGGCAGCTTCAGTGTTTCTTCAAACATTTCAAAAAAAAGAACTTGAAGTTTTCAAAAAAGATCTAGTTCTTTTCTATTAAACATCTAGTTCTTTTAAAAAAAGAACTAGACCTTTTTTAAAAACGTCCGGTTCTTTTTGACTATAGGACCGGTTATCTTGATTCATAGGCGAAACAAATGCATTTAGCTGGGTAATAAACACATTTTTCTTCTATTGCAAGACACAGATAATAAGACTAAAGAATAACATAATGTAACAAAGAAGTTAAAAATGAACAGAGAGAATGCCAAACCGTTTGCCCATTCCAAACACTATCTGTATTTTTGGCAGAAATATTCTGATCAAATGAATGAGAATGTCCTTGCCAAATTGAAAATACTCGCAGAATCTGCTAAATATGATGTTTCCTGCTCTAGTAGTGGAACCGTGCGCCGTAACCAATCCGGCGCATTGGGAAACACCGTAGGCGGCTGGGGGATATGCCATAGCTTCGCCGAGGACGGTCGTTGCATATCCTTGCTGAAAATAATGCTGACCAATTATTGTATCTATGACTGTGCCTATTGTATCAATAGAAGAAGCAATGACATTCCCCGCGCCACGCTTTCGGTAAGCGAACTGGTAGACCTCACCATCGAATTCTACCGACGCAACTATATAGAAGGGCTTTTCCTCAGTTCCGGCGTTGTACGCAATCCTGATTACACCATGGAAAGGTTGGTACGTGTTGCCAAAGACCTGCGGTTAGTACACAAATTCAACGGATATATTCACCTGAAAAGTATCCCCGGAGCCAGTCGCGAACTAGTCAATGAAGCCGGACTCTACGCCGACCGTCTCAGTGTAAACATAGAAATTCCCAAAGAAGAGAATCTGAAATTACTGGCTCCCGAAAAAGATCACAAAAGTGTATACCAGCCCATGCGCTATATCCAGCAGGGAATACTTACCAACAAAGAAGACCGAAAAAAATTCCGCCATGTTCCACGCTTCGTTCCTGCCGGACAAAGTACGCAGATGATTGTCGGTGCCACAACCGAATCAGACAAAGACATCCTTTATCTTTCTTCTTCACTCTACCAACACCCCACCATGAGGCGCGTCTACTACTCTGGATATATATCCGTAAATACATACGACAAACGGCTTCCGGCACTGAAACAGCCGCCATTGGTACGTGAGAACCGTTTGTATCAAGCCGACTGGCTGTTACGTTTCTATCAATTTAAAGTAGAAGAAATAGTCGATGACTCCTATCCTGATCTAGATTTGGAAATCGACCCCAAATTAGGTTGGGCATTACGGCATCCAGAACAATTTCCTATAGATATAAACCAGGCAGATTACGAAATGATTCTCAGAGTACCGGGTATCGGAATCAAATCGGCAAGACAAATCATCGCGTCACGCCGCTTCTCAAAACTGGGATTCTATGAACTGAAAAAAATAGGTGTAGTGATGAAAAAAGCGCAATACTTCATAACCTGCAACGAACTCCCCACCCGGACTGTTAATGAACTAACTCCGACAGGAGTACGCAGACTGTTAGTACCCAAACCCAAAAAGAAAGTGGACGAACGCCAATTAATACTAAACTTTACTGATAACGAATGATTCTGTTTATCTATGACCATACATTTGAAGGCTTGCTGACTTGCATTTTCGATGCTTACTTCCGCAAAACCTTTCCTGACTTGCTCTTGATGGAAGGCGAGCCGCTACCCTTGTTTTACAATGAAGCCATACACATAGCCACTGATGAAGAGAAAGCCGGACGCGTGTGGCGCGGATTACAGAAAAAAATCTCCAAGCATGCCCTTTTCAGCTTGACCTGCTGCTGGTTATCAGAATTACCAAAGGTGGACGAAATGCTTTTCCACTATATCCAGAAGGCCATAAACTCTCCTCATTCTATTGAGACCAACTTTGCCGATCCTGATGTGCTGGAGCTTGCGAAAATCTATAAAAGAGTAGATGGAGAACGAGTACACCTCATGCAGTTCGTCCGTTTCCAAAAAGCAGCGGACGGAACTTTCTTTGCAGCCGTAAAACCTCAATTCAACGCACTGCCACTGGCTGTGGATCATTTCAAAGACCGTTTTGCCGACCAGCGTTGGCTCATTTATGATGTGAAGCGACAATATGGGTATTACTATAATCTAACAGAGATGGAAGAAGTAACATTTGAAGATCCCCGCCAAGCACATCTGGTCACAGGAATGCTAAATGAAACATTGATGGACAACAATGAGAGATTATTTCAGGAACTTTGGAAAACATATTTCAAGTCCATTTGTATCAAAGAACGTTGGAATCCCCAAAAACACCGGCAAGATATGCCTGTCAGGTATTGGAAATATCTGACGGAGAAACAATAAACAGTTCTTCCGGATATCCCACATCTACTAAAAACAAGGCATGTCCCGGCACAGAACTACCGGCACTACAACGATCTTTATTCTCTATCACCTTCCTGAACCCATCTAAAGTCATTTTACCACGCCCCACTTCCACCAGCGTACCTACCACAGCCCTTACCATATTCCGTAAAAAACGGTCGGCTTTAATAGTAAATACCCATTCTGTTCCACTCACCCGCGTCCATTCAGCATACATAATCCGGCAATTATTCGTCTTCACATCAGTATGCAATTTACTGAAACTGGTAAAATCAGTATAATCAAACAATACACGGGCAGCCTCATTCATTTTCTCAAAATCCAATGAATTAAAAAGCCTCCAAGCATAATGACGGTTAAACGGATCTTTCCGGATAGTCACATAATACTTATAAGTACGATAAGTCGCGTCAAAACGGGCATGCGCATCATCCTTCACCCGCTTCACATCGTAAACCGCTATATCGGAAGGAAGCAAGCGATTCAATTTCTCCGTTATCTGAACACAATCCAACTCCTGGTCATAATCAAAATGCGCGACCATGAGACGTGCATGCACGCCGGCATCAGTACGTCCTGCTCCCACTACCTCTATTTCTTGACGGAGAAAAGTAGAAAAAGCACGCATTAATGTTTCCTGTACACTGTCACCATTGGGCTGAATCTGCCAACCGTGATAATTTGTCCCATCATAAGCCAAATATATGAAATACCGCATCGTAAAGCCTCTAACCAAGTGAAAATTCAATAATTCAGCGGGCTGTTATATGAAAACATCCCTGTTTCAACTCATATTTGATATAGCATTTGTCCGACTTCCGAAGATCACGGAGTACCTCGGCCAATACCAACTTCAGCGTATCCGGACTAACATCCTGCATAGGACGTCCATCCGGATCTTCCACTTTACAAAACCGACGGTAACTGACATCGAAAGTTGTCCCAAAAGCATGAGCTGAATTAGCAGAAGCATTTCCATTGCGACGACGAAGACGTTTCACATCATCTGCCGTACGAAGTACAGAAGTAACAATGATTTGATTAGGATTCAATCCTTTGCAACTCAATGAATCCAAAAAATTGGCTCCTATTGTATCCAATAACGCACTAGCTTGCGGAATCAGAAAAGGAATGGAGTGAGTCAGCGAATCCATAGCATAACGCTCACAAGGTTTTATCTGGACCAATTTACCACCCAATCCCTCTGCTTCCGAACGAGAAGCCAACGGGCGAATTCCTATTTTCTTCGCTACACTGAGATGAGTATCATTCAAATCACCGAAACTACGTTTATAGCTAATTACACCTTTTATATTATGAGGCTCATTCATCTTCATGGACATATCTTTTTCCTTGCAACCGGAAGAAACTGTCAAGGAAAACAAAAGTGACAATAGCGTGCAACATGCACCTTTCATACAATTCATAATCTAACTATCTTTTCAAATTCCTCGCAAAGATAGATTAAAATCCTTTTTCTGAAAAAGCTTATGCAAATAAATTGCCCGGAAAATAAGAACAATGAAAACCTTTCATTAAATTTGCACCCTATAAACAAGTACGTAAAGTACCTAAACTAGTTAAATGATAGAAAAACATATAGTTTTAGAGGATATTGATCCTGTTATATTTTATGGCGTAAACAACGTCAATATGAAAATGATACAAGCTTTGTATCCCAAATTAAAAATTGTGGCACGTGGAAATGTCATCAAAGTATTGGGAGACGAAGAGGAAATGTGTGCTTTTGAAGAGAATATATTGGCTTTGGAAAAGCATTGCGCCCAGTATAATTCACTGAAAGAAGAAGTGATTTTAGATATAGTGAAAGGTCGTTCACCCCAAATAGAGAAAACAGGGGATACTATTGTATTCAGTGTAACAGGAAAACCGATCGTCCCCCGTAGTGAGAACCAATTGAGGCTGGTACAAGAATATGAGAAGAACGATATGCTGTTCGCTATCGGTCCCGCAGGTTCAGGAAAGACCTATACCGCTATTGCCCTTGCTGTCCGTTCTCTGAAAAACAAAGAAATCAAAAAAATTATTTTGAGCCGTCCAGCTGTAGAGGCAGGAGAAAAACTCGGATTTTTACCCGGTGATATGAAAGATAAGATTGACCCTTATCTACAACCACTATATGACGCATTACAAGATATGATTCCCGCCGCCAAGCTAAAAGAATATATGGAACTGAATGTGATTCAAATTGCCCCATTGGCATTTATGCGCGGACGCACCTTGAATGACGCTGTAGTGATATTGGACGAGGCTCAAAATACCACCACCCAGCAAATTAAAATGTTCCTCACTCGTATGGGGATGAACACCAAAATGATTGTAACAGGTGACATGACACAGATAGACTTACCATCTTCACAAACTTCGGGATTGATACAAGCACTAAAAATTCTGAAAGGCGTGAAAGGAATCAGTTTCATCGAACTCAACAAGAAGGACATTGTACGGCACAAACTGGTTACCCGCATTGTGGAAGCATACGAGAAGTTTGAAGAAAAACAGAAAACCCTTCATTCATGCCATTCTGGACGAAGTGAAAAATCTGAAAACATAAAACGAATTTATTGATTTTAATTATAAATAAAGACATGAGTAAAGCATTAACAAGAACAGACTTTAACTTTCCGGGACAGAAAAGTGTGTACCACGGCAAAGTGCGTGATGTATACAACATCAATGACGAAAAGTTAGTAATGGTAGCTACCGACCGTATCTCCGCATTCGACGTAGTTCTGCCTGAAGGTATTCCCTACAAAGGACAAATGCTGAACCAGATTGCAGCCAAATTTCTGGATGCAACTACTGACATCTGCCCCAACTGGAAAATGGCGACCCCAGATCCTATGGTTACCGTAGGAGTTATGTGTCAAGGTTTTCCTGTGGAAATGATTGTCCGTGGTTACCTGTGCGGTAGCGCATGGCGTGCTTACAAAAACGGCGTTCGCGAAATCTGTGGTGTACAACTTCCCGAAGGAATGAAAGAAAACCAGAAATTTCCCGAACCAATCATTACTCCAACCACTAAAGCCGAAATGGGCCTGCATGACGAAGACATCTCTAAGGAAGAAATTCTGAAACAAGGTCTGGCTACTCCCGAAGAATACGAAATATTGGAAAAATATACATTGGCTCTGTTCAAACGCGGTACTGAAATCGCTGCAGAACGCGGACTGATCCTGGTAGATACCAAATACGAATTCGGTAAACACAACGGCACTATTTACCTGATGGATGAGATCCACACTCCGGATTCAAGCCGTTACTTCTATTTGGAAGGTTATGAAGAACGCTTTGCAAAAGGCGAACCTCAAAAACAACTTTCTAAAGAATTCGTACGCGAATGGTTGATGGAAAATGGTTTCCAAGGCAAAGAAGGACAACAAGTTCCCGAAATGACTCCGGAAATCGTAAATTCTATCAGCGAACGCTACATGGAACTGTTCGAGCACATCACCGGCGAAAAATTTGTGAAAGCAGACACTGAAAACATCGCCGCACGTATAGAAAAGAACGTAACCGAATACTTGAAATAAATAAAAATGAAAAATTAAAGATTAAAAGACAAGTACAGGAATCCAAAAATCCTCCACCCTCTCCTTTTAATCTTTAATTTTCAATTTTAATTAAACATGAACTACCCACAAGAAAAAATCAAGCCCTACAACGCTGACGAAAAGAAAAGCGTCCAAGTAGAGAAAATGTTCGACAACATTGCCCCTGCTTACGACCAGTTGAATCATGCCCTTTCATGGAATATTGACAAAAGCTGGCGCCGCAAAGCCATTAACTGGCTGAAACCTTTTCACCCGCAATACATAATGGATGTAGCCACCGGAACGGGCGATTTTGCCATTCAAGCCTGTCAGACACTTCACCCCCAAGAGCTGATAGGTACCGATATATCCGAAGGCATGATGAATGTGGGACGTGAAAAAGTAAAAGCCGCCGGACTGGACAGCCGTATCTCCTTTGCTAAAGAAGACTGTACAGCACTTACCTTTCCCGACAAACGCTTTGACGCTATTACCGTAGCATTCGGTGTACGTAATTTCGAGGACCTTGACAAAGGACTCCGCGAAATGCACCGCGTACTGAAAGACAACGGAAAACTAGTCATTTTGGAACTCTCTGAACCCGACTGGTTTCCCATGAAACAGCTATATGCTGTCTATTCTAAAATAGTCATCCCCACTTTGGGCAAGCTACTCTCTAAAGACCGTAGTGCCTACACTTACCTGCCGCAATCCATTAAAGCCTTTCCACAAGGCGAAATAATGACAGACATTATCCGTAAAGCCGGATTCAATCAGGTGAGTTTCAAACGGTTGACACTAGGTATCTGTACGCTTTATTTAGCAACGAAATAATTTAAAGTATAGAGTTTTATGAAAAAATATGGTTTGATAGGTTATCCGTTAGGACACTCGTTCTCAAAGAACTTTTTCAATGAAAAGTTTCATTCGGAAAACATTGATGCCGAATATGTAAACTTCGAAATCCCATCCATCAAAGAACTGCCTTCTGTGTTATTGGCTAATCCTGATTTAGTAGGGTTCAATGTCACTATACCTTATAAAGAACAAGTCATCTCTTATTTGGACGAACTGGATAAAGATGCGGCAGCCATCGGAGCCGTCAATGTAATCAAAATTGTCCGCCAAAAAGGTAAGACTAAGCTAATAGGCTATAATTCCGATGTGATTGGTTTCACTCAATCTATCGACCCCTTGTTGGAACCCCAGCACAAAAAAGCTCTGATTCTAGGAACAGGAGGTGCCTCGAAAGCGATTGCCTACGGACTGAAAAAATTAGGTTTGGAATGCAAATTCGTATCACGAAACCTGCGTGAAGAAATGCTGACTTACAATCAGCTCACTCCCGAAATCATGGATGAGTATAAAGTAATTGTTAACTGCACTCCTGTAGGTATGTATCCCCGTGCCGATGAATACCCCAATATTCCATACCAATATCTCACACCCAACCATTTGCTTTATGATTTGTTATATAATCCTGACACTACTCTTTTTATGAAAAAGGGGGCAGACAAAGGGGCAATTACCAAAAACGGTTTAGAAATGCTCTTATTGCAAGCCTTTGGTGCATGGGATATATGGAACAAATAGATAAGGTATGAAAAGAAAAAAAATGATTATTGGAACGAGTTGTATATTCGTTCTGCTTATTATAGTCCTACTTGGAGCCAGTCAATATATGCTGGACTATTCCTTACGCCCTAAAAACAGGGGAAAGAATTTAGAAAGTTCCTGGCAATATATGTTTAAGACTTACTCCTATCTAAAACCATGGATAGATAGTCTGAAACAGAACCAAGCACTGAAAGATACCTTTATCTATTCTCCCGACCACGTAAAACTGCATGCTTACTATGTGGCTTCCAGCCGCCCGACAGCCAAAACCGCAGTTATAGTACACGGGTATACAGACAATGCCATCCGCATGATGATGATAGGTTATCTATACAATAAAAAATTGGATTTCAACATCCTCCTACCTGATTTGCGCAATACTGGTCTGAGCGGTGGAAATGCCATACAAATGGGATGGTTAGACCGCAAAGATGTAACACAATGGATGGAGGTTGCCAATCGAATTTACGGTGACAGTACCAGCATGGTAGTACATGGAATCTCGATGGGTGCAGCCACCACTATGATGGTTTCAGGCGAACCGCAACCCGACTATGTGAAATGTTTTGTCGAGGACTGCGGATATACCAGCGTATGGGATCAATTTTCCAAAGAATTGAAAGAACAATTCGGCTTGCCTCAATTCCCGTTAATGTACACTGCCGACTGGTTATGCCAGCTGGAATATGGATGGGGATTCAAAGAAGCATCCGCATTGAAACAGGTAGCCCGATGCCATCTGCCCATGTTCTTTATCCATGGTGATAAAGATGACTACGTACCCACATGGATGGTGTACCAATTGTATGAGGCAAAACCTCAGCCCAAAGCATTATGGATAGTTCCGGAAGCAGACCATGCACACTCCTATCTGTTCAATACCGAAGAATATACCCAAAAAGTAAAAGCATTTGTAGACAAATACATCCAATGAGAAAATTGACATTTTTACTTACTTTTTTCATGCTCCTTGGCTCCGTCCACCTTCAAGCCAAAGAATATGCCATAAAAGACATACCGATGGTACATTTGCAAAACCGTACCCGCTACGTCAGCAATCCCGACGGTATCCTTTCATCAACCGCTGTCACCACTATGGACAGCATCCTCTACGCTTTAGAGCAAAAAACAGGTATACAAACATTAGTGGTAGCGGTAACAGGCATAGAGGGAGGTGATTGTTTTGATTTCGCCCACCGGCTGGGACAGGAAACGGGCGTAGGACAAAAAGAACGTGACAATGGGCTGGTCATCTTGCTTTCCACCGACGAGCGGTGTGTGCAGTTCGCTACTGGATATGGTCTTGAAGGGATATTGCCGGATGCCATCTGCAAACGGATTCAGAACCGCTATATGCTGCCCTATTTCAAGGACAATAACTGGAACGCAGGAATGGTAGCAGGAATACGGGCCGTAAACGGCTATCTGGACGGTTCCATGGAAAATATAAACAATGACGAAAGCGAAGATGATCCTTTGGAATTCATCATCATCTTTTTTGTGATTTTCGGAGGATTTATTGGCATCGGATTATATGCAAACTGGCGTAAAACACGCTGCCCCCATTGCAAAAAACACAAATTGCAACGTCTTTCTTCCAAAGTTATAGACCGAAGTAACGGAACAAAGACTGAAGAAGTAGTATATAAATGCAGAAATTGCGGACATATCCTCAGACGGAAAGAACGGTCGAGAGATGAGAATTACAAAGGTCCCCGAGGAGGAGGTCCGTTCATAGGCGGAATGGGAGGAGGATTTTTTGGTGGCCACGGTGGAAGTGGCGGCGGATTTAGCGGAGGAAGTTTCGGAGGTGGAAGCTTTGGAGGCGGAGGAGCCGGAAGCCGTTTTTAAGAACAAGAATATTCATAATTTTAATAGTATATACATATGAAAAAGTCAACGATTATTGTAATAGTAGTCATTGTATTAATTGCCATTTGGGGAATAACCTCTTATAATGGTATGGTAAAAATGGATGAATCTGTCAGCACAGCGTGGAGCAATGTAGAAAACCAGTACCAACGCCGTTCTGATTTAATCCCCAACTTGGTAAATACAGTAAAGGGATACGCCTCACACGAAAAAGAAACTTTTCAAGCTGTAGTAGACGCCCGTAGCAAAGCCACTCAAATGCAGATCAGCGCCGATGACCTGACTCCCGAAAAAATGCAGGCCTATCAAAAGGCACAAGGCGAAGTAGGTAGTGCGTTGAGCCGCCTGCTCGCTATCACCGAAGCTTATCCCGACTTGAAAGCCAATGAGAACTTCAAAGAGTTGCAAGCACAACTGGAAGGTACAGAAAACCGAATCAGTGTAGAACGCAAAAGATTCAATGACACAGCACGCGCATATAACACAGCTATCCGCACTTTTCCCCGCAATTTGCTTGCAGGTATGTTCGGATTTGACAAACGCCCATATTTTGAATCTGAAGAAGGAGCTGATAAAGCACCTAAAGTAGAATTCTAACTTTTACAAGTCCCTGTTTCCAATCTTAAGAAACAGCTTTCGGGTACGGATTGTAGAAACCATGCAGTTTTTTTATGCCAAACTGTAAAAATCATACAATCCGTACCCTATTTTTATCCATCTCACTAATTTTTCAACAACAATCAAGCATATTATCCCTAAAATCATTATCTTTACGGAAAGAAACTTTTAAAACTACAAGCAATATGTTCAATTCATTTGGTAATATTTTCCGGTTAACCAGTTTCGGTGAATCCCATGGACCGGGAGTAGGCGGCGTCATTGACGGCTTCCCTGCCGGTATTAAGGTTGATATGGATTTCGTTCAGCAGGAACTGAACCGCCGCCGTCCCGGACAGTCATTACTTACCACCAGCCGCAAGGAGCCTGATACAGTGGAATTCCTTTCAGGTATATTCGAAGGCAAGTCCACCGGTTGCCCCATCGGATTTGTGGTATGGAACAAGAACCAACATTCAAACGACTACGAGAATATCAAGAATCTGTTCCGCCCTTCACACGCAGATTATACTTATATGCAAAAATACGGAATCCGTGATTACCGTGGCGGGGGACGTTCATCAGCACGAGAAACCATTTCGCGCGTAGTAGCAGGAGCTTTAGCCAAATTAGCATTGAAACAACTAGGAATCAGTGTCACAGCTTATACCTCACAAGTAGGATCTGTCAAACTTGATAAAGATTACAAAAGTTATAACCTCGAATTGATAGAAACAAACGATGTGCGTTGTCCCGATCCGGGGAAAGCCAAGGAAATGGCAGAGCTTATCTGGAAAATCAAAGGAGAAGGCGATACAATAGGTGGTGTAGTGAGTTGCGTCATCAAAGGATGCCCTATCGGATTAGGCCAACCCGTATTCGGGAAGTTACATGCCGCACTAGGAAATGCCATGTTAAGTATCAATGCCGTAAAAGGTTTCTCTTATGGACAAGGTTTTGACTCTATGGAACTAAAAGGCAGCGAGCAGAATGATGTATTTTATAATAATAATGGAAGAGTAGAAACAAAAAGTAATTATTCCGGAGGAATACAAGGAGGCATCAGCAACGGACAAGACATTTACTTCCGTGTGGCATTCAAACCAGTTGCCACAATTCTGATGGAGCAACATACTGTAAATATCAACGGCACAGACACGACCATGAAAGCCAAAGGACGTCATGACGCCTGCGTGCTGCCGCGTGCCGTCCCCATTGTAGAAGCCATGGCTGCCATGACCATTTTGGATTATTATCTGATAGACAGGACTACACAACTATAAGAATCATTCAATTATGGAAATAAAACAATACATTAAAGAAAATGAAGCACGCTTCATGGAGGAACTTTTCAGCCTCATCCGTATTCCCAGCATCAGTGCTTTACCCGAACATAAAGACGATATGCTGGCCTGTGCCTTACGTTGGAAAGAACTTTTGTTGGCAGCCGGAGCAGATGAAGCCATAGTAATGCCCTCACAAGGCAATCCATTGGTATTTGCACAAAAGCATGTAAGCAATGATGCTCCTACCCTATTGATTTATGCCCACTATGACGTAATGCCTGCCGAGCCGTTGGGCCTTTGGAAAAGCCAACCTTTTGAACCTGAAATTCGCGACGGACACATTTGGGCACGTGGCGCTGACGATGATAAAGGACAAGCTATGATCCAAGTAAAAGCATTCGAATACGTAGTAAAAAACGGACTGCTGAAACACAATGTGAAATTTATTTTCGAAGGTGAAGAAGAAATAGGTTCTCCCAGTCTGAATACCTTCATCAAGGAACATAAGGAATTGCTGAAAGCCGATGTAATTCTAGTTTCGGATACCAGTATGCTAGGCGCGGACCTTCCCTCTCTGACTACAGGTTTACGAGGTCTGGCTTATTGGGAAATAGAAGTGACCGGTCCGAACCGTGACCTTCATTCCGGACACTTCGGCGGAGCGGTAGCTAATCCTATCAATACCCTGTGCAGTATGTTAGCCCAAGTCATTGGCGAAGACGGACACATCACTATCCCCCATTTTTATGACGATGTAGAGAAAGTACCGGCTGCCGAACGTGAGATGATTGCACAAATTCCTTTCGATGAAAAAAAATATATGGAAGCCATTGGCGTAAAAGCACTGAAAGGTGAAAAAGGATATTCCACTTTAGAACGTAATAGCTGCCGTCCCTCTTTTGATATTTGTGGTATCTGGGGCGGATATACAGGTGAAGGTTCAAAAACCGTACTTCCCTCAAAAGCATATGCCAAGGTATCGTGCCGACTGGTTCCACATCAAAACCACGCAGTTATTTCCCAATTGTTTGTGGACTATATCCAGTCTATCGCTCCGGAATATGTACAAGTAAAAGTAACCCCGATGCACGGGGGCGAAGGATATGTATGCCCCATCACCTTGCCCGCCTATCAGGCTGCCGAAAAAGGCTTTGCTAAAGCATTCGGGAAAAAACCACTTGCCGTACGCCGTGGAGGAAGTATTCCTATCATCAGTGATTTTGAACAAATCTTAGGTATAAAGACCGTTCTCATGGGATTCGGGTTGGAAAGTGATGCCATCCATTCGCCTAATGAAAACTTCTCTCTGGATATATTCCGTAAAGGAATTGAAGCTGTGGTAGAATTCCATCTCAATTATTAATCAATAATAAAAATGAATGCGGCAACAATCTTTAAAACTCTGACAACTGTTACTCTTTCAATAACATTACTAATGACAGGAGGTTGTAACAATATGGAAACAAAAAAAGAAGAAACAGGAAAAAACACGGCTATAGAAAATATCTTTGCCCGAAAGAGCGTCCGTGCCTATACATCCCAACCGATAGAAAAAGAGAAAGTGGACTTATTAGTAAAAGCTGCTATGGCTGCACCGACAGCAGTAAACAAGCAGCCTTGGGCTTTCGTGGTAGTGGATGACCGTACAGTATTAGATAAACTAGCCGCCGAACTGCCTTATGCCAAGATGACGGCACAGGCTCCACTAGCCATCGTGGTTTGTGGTGATTTAAGCAAAGCTCTGAACGGAGAAAAAGACCGGTACTGGATGCTAGATTGCTCCGCCGCATCCGAAAATTTGTTACTGGCAGCAGAGTCAATGGGGTTGGGAGCGGTATGGACTGCGGTCTATCCGGAGAACGACCGCATTGCAAAGGTAAGGTCAGTCTTATCTTTACCAGACCATATCATTCCTTTCAATTTGATTCCAGTGGGTTATCCACAACATCGGGAAGAATCTAAAGATAAATTCAAGACCGAAAATATCCATTATAATAAATGGTAAACAAAGGTCTAGAAATATAAATTAAGTCGGCTGGTTTAATATAAATCAGCCGACAATCTCTTTCCATTCATTCATAGTTAATTTTCCTCAATCTCTATCAGCCTCATCAAGTTTCTTTTTGGTCTTTTCTATCTTGTTTTTAGCTTTATCCAAAGTTTCCCCAACCTCATCAGCTTTATCCTCAATCTGATCCTTGGCATCATCCATCACGTCTTCAACCGATTCTTTGGCTTTTTCTATACGCTCCTCAAATTTATCCTTTCCTTTCTTTTCACCACAAGATGTAACAGCAAACATCGTCATGCACACTAACACTGCAAATAATTGTCTTTTCATACTTTTTCTATTTGATTATAAACTTGATTTTAAACTATGTTCAAATATAAGCATATACCCTATTTCTTACAAATTCAATCTGTTCTTTGCTATATATAAAGTCTAAATCCGACAGGAAAAAGAACTTATCCCATCAAAAAAGCCACCATAGCAAGGTGGCTTTCAATATATTAATAAAACATTCTATATTACCTGTCAAAAACTACTTTGTAGCAGGAGCTGTTTTAGCAGGAGCCGTCTTTATATTAATAAGAATACTATTTTCAACTCCTTCTTTGGTTACATATACTATTCTGTATGCCTTTACCCCTTCTTCTTTTAGAGAAAGAGAAGCACTTTTAAGAGTCGATTCGGGATATTTTTTAGCTATGGCATCTTTAACAGATTGAGGAACCTCTTTCAGGTCTATGTTTTTAAATCCGTCTTCCACAGTAACTGTATCATTCTTTACTTTCATGGTATCATCAGCCATGACAAAAGTTCCTACACCAAAAAGGAATACAAGTGATAAAAATATCTTTTTCATAATGGTTAAATTTAAATGTTTACCTACCGACAGATATCATAAAAGACAAGAAAAATATACATCATATTCAGTCATTTTCCTCCATTAGAATATCTTCGTTAAGTAAGAATACTAAATTAAGAAAACTATATTGAGAACTAAATTATTAAGAAAAGAAGTACATACCAAATATATAAACTAAAGTTTGTGGAAATAAACATTCTTTAATCCACACCAGCTTATGCTTTCACAGCCCTATCTATTCCAACTTTCCTAGCCATTAAGTAAAAAAGCTTCTGTAGAGATAGTTGTACAAACGTTTGGCATAATGCCGCAAAATACGTACTTTTGCGACTCATTTATAAAATACTATTTGAATGAAAGCACTAAAAGAACGCATTTTACGGGACGGAAAATGTTTCGAAGGAGGAATACTGAAAGTAGACAATTTCATCAATCACCAAATGGATCCTATCCTCATGAAATCCATTGCTGTAGAATTTGTACGCCGTTTTGCCTCTACCAATATCAATAAAGTTATGACCATCGAAGCCAGTGGTATAGCTCCCGCCATCATGGTAGGCTACTTACTGGAACTTCCTGTTGTCTTCGCCAAGAAAAAGAAACCCGTCACAATGGAAAATATGCTCACCACCAGTGTATATTCATTTACTAAAGACCGTTCTTATGATGTATGCGTCAGCAAAGATTTCCTGTCCAAAGGAGACCGTGTTCTTTTTATTGACGACTTTCTCGCCAACGGCAATGCAGCCAAGGGGATCATCGATTTGGTAGAAAAAGCCGGGGCCGAACTATCCGGAATGGGATTCATCATCGAAAAAGCATTCCAACATGGCGGAGATTATTTGCGTAATGCAGGTATCCGCGTAGAGTCATTGGCCATCATTGAAAGTCTGGACAATTGTGAAATCAAAATAAGATAATCCCATGCAGGAATCTCAAACCGCCCAATCCAATACCGGACTGATTTACGGATTGAACGACCGCCCTCCTGTACGAGAGGCCATTTTTGCCGCCATACAGCATTTGCTTGCTATTTTTGTAGCCATCATTACTCCGCCTCTTATCATCGCTGGAGCATTAAAACTGGATTTGGAAACGACCAGTTTCCTAGTATCCATGTCTCTCTTTGCCTCAGGTATTTCTACCTTTATCCAATGTAAACGGATAGGAGGTATCGGCACCGGCCTTTTATGTATCCAAGGAACTAGTTTTTCATTTATTGGTCCTATCATCTCGGCAGGTATGCTGGGCGGACTTCCACTGATTTTCGGCACTTGCATCGTGGCATCATCTGTAGAGATGGTCATCAGCCGCATCTTAAAATATACCCGTAAAATAATCACCCCTCTGGTATCAGGTATTGTAGTCACTTTGATTGGAATGAGCCTGATAAAAGTAGGTATCACAGCTTGTGGCGGAGGTGTCTCCGCCCAAAGCAACGGCACTTTCGGAAGTTTTGAGAATCTAGGTCTAGCTCTACTGGTACTCATTCTCATTATCCTTTTTAATAGAAGTTCCAACCGCTACCTACGCATGAGTTCCATCGTTATCGGCTTGATTATAGGATATTTAGTTGCCTGGGGCCTCGGTAGAATTGATTTCTCGGCAGTACAAAGTTTTGGTGGTTTCAATATTCCCCTCCCATTCAAATACGGACTGGATTTCGACTTCTCCGCATTCATAGCTTTGGGATTAGTATTTTTGATAACAGCCATAGAAGCCTATGGAGACATTACTGCCAATTCTCTGATATCAGGAGAACCTGTAGAAGGAAAAGTATTCATCAAACGTGCTTCAGGAGGAATTTTGGCAGACGGATTCAATTCGATGCTGGCAGGTATTCTCAATTCTTTTCCAAACTCCGTTTTCGCGCAAAATAACGGCATGATACAACTGACAGGAGTAGCCAGCCGATATGTAGGCTATTACATTGCAGGTTTCCTTATTTTATTAGGATTATTTCCCAGTGTAGGATTAATTTTCTCCCTAATGCCCGAACCTGTATTGGGAGGCGCTACTTTACTGATGTTCGGAACAGTAGCTTCAGCAGGCATTCGTATTATCGCAGCACAAAAGATTAACCGGAAAGCAACATTAGTCATCGCACTTAGTTTCGCTTTAGGTTTAAGTGTAGAAATGGTTCCTGAAATACTATGTCAATTTCCAGAATCAATAAAGAATATTTTCTCATCCGGCATTACAACAGGTGGAGTTACTGCCATCATTTCAAATGCACTGATACGGATGAAAGAGTAAAAACAAGTAATTTTCTCATAAATTGGAACTAAAGCATTAACTTTCTTTGCAAATCAGCAAAGGAAGGGAGAATAATATATATCTTTGCTCCAAAATATGATTATGACTACAGAGGATTTACAGAACCTATATCAAACCTACCTCGGAGAAGTACCCGAAGAGATTGTAGAATTACCCTCATCCGGTTCCAACAGGCGTTATTTCCGGCTGACCGGAACTAAAAAACTGATTGGCGTATACGGCACCTCCAAAGAAGAAAATGAAGCCTTTCTTTATATGGCAGCACACTTCCGCAAGAAAGGTCTTCCTGTTCCAGAAGTATACATCTGTTCTGAAGACAAGAATTGTTATCTGCAAGAAGATTTAGGAGATATCCTTTTATTCAACGCTATTGAAAAAGGGCGGGCGACCAGCGTCTTCTCCGAAGAGGAGAAAGAAATGCTGCGCAAGACCATCCGCTTACTGCCTTCTATCCAATTTGCCGGAGCAGACGGCTTTGATTTTTCACACTGTTATCCCCAAGCCGAATTCAACCAACGTTCTATCCTTTGGGACTTGAACTATTTTAAATACTGCTTTTTGAAAGCTACCGGGCTGGAGTTCCAAGAAGACAAGCTGGAAGATGACTTTCAAAAAATGAGTGATGTACTGCTACGCAGTTCTTCCGCCACTTTTATGTATCGGGATTTCCAAAGCAGAAACGTGATGATAAAGGATGGAGCACCCTGGTTCATTGATTTCCAGGGAGGACGTAAAGGACCGTTTTTCTATGATGTAGCCTCTTTCTTATGGCAGGCTAAAGCTAAATTTCCCGAAACTCTGCGCAATGAACTGTTGGAAGAATATATAGACGCCCTATGTAAATATAAACCCGTAGACCGTGATTATTTCTTCAACCAACTGCGTCATTTCGTGCTCTTCCGCACCTTGCAAGTATTGGGAGCTTACGGTTTCCGTGGCTATTTCGAAAAGAAGCCACATTTTATCCAAAGTGTACCATACGCCATTGAGAACCTGAGGCAATTACTTCATAATGAATATCCCGAGTATCCCTATTTATGCTCCGTACTAAGGGAACTTACCGAACTGAAGCAGTTCAAGGATGATTTGAAGAAACGGCAACTCACAGTGAAAGTCATGAGTTTCGCCTATAAGAAAGGTATTCCCGATGATCCTACAGGCAACGGTGGAGGGTATGTCTTCGATTGCCGCGCCGTAAATAATCCCGGAAAATACGAACGTTATAAACCTTTCACCGGGCTGGATGAGCCGGTCATTCGCTTTCTGGAAGAAGACGGTGAAATATTCCCATTTCTGGATGCTGCTTATTCTTTAGTAGACGCTTCGGTAAAACGATATATGGAACGCGGATTCAGTAACTTATCTATATGTTTTGGCTGCACAGGAGGACAACATCGTTCTGTTTATTCGGCACAACACATGGCAGAACACCTCAATAAAAAATTCGGTATAAAAGTAGAGTTAATACACCGAGAACAGAATATAGAACAAACATTTGAAAGAACATTATGAAAGCAATGATTTTTGCAGCCGGACTAGGCAGCCGACTTAAACCTTTAACAGACACCCGGCCTAAAGCATTAATAACGGTGGGTGGAAAAACCATGTTAGAGCACATCATCTTAAAACTGAAAGCAGCAGGATTTGATGAAATAGTAATCAATGTACACCACTTTTCCAATCAGATTCTCGCTTTTCTGGAAGCTAACCAGAACTTCGGAATCGATATACAAATCTCGGACGAGACAGACTGTCTGCTTGATACGGGCGGCGGTTTGGAAAGAGCATACTACTTATTACATCATCCTGAGGATATGTTTACCAAAGAAGGCGAAACTCCGTATGAACTGATATTCGAAAATCTGATGAAAGGAATGGATGAGGAAGAAATAATCGAAAGAGGCTTAGGAATTATGCGGAAAGAATGCTACTTGCTCCACAATGTAGATATCCTTTCCAATTGCGATTTTGAAAGTCTTATGTATTATCATCAGAATAGTTCTAACATCAATGCCACCCTTTTAGTCAGCCCACGCAAGACCTCCCGTTATCTGTTGTTTAATGACGACAATCTGTTACGTGGCTGGGTCAATAAAGACACCATGGAAACCAAACCGGCAGGACTCCGGTATAAAGAAGGGGAATATCGGGAATACGCCTATAGCGGGATACAAGTGACTACTCCTAAAATTTTAAATCTCCTTCCCAGAGGAAAATATTCCATTATCGATTTCTATCTCTCCATATGTCACAGAGTCGACATCCAGTGCTATGTAGAAGATGATTTGCAATTGCTTGATATCGGTAAACCGGAAAATCTGGAAAAAGCGGAAGAGTTTCTCAGTAAATTATAACCAGTCCAAGAAATATATCCAACAAAACAGCATCCCACCTAAAATAATGAATTATTTTAGGTGGGATGCTGTTTTGTTGGATAGCAAATAGCTTCTTATTCTTTCGGATAAAATGGGCAGATAAAAAGAAGTCGTAACTTTATGAAGTGCCCCCCAAAAGTTTTGTGTCTAACTTTTGGGGGACACTTCATTATGACCAAAGGTTCAATTTATTTTTTTGAGCTTCCTCCAAAGATACCGTTTTTACCTGTTTGGTACTGTTTTTCAGACGAAGTTCCTCATATTCTTTGTTCAGCCTTTCCACAAATTCAGAAGAAGATTCCGGATTCAGCAAACGGGCGGCTACCAAGGCATTCTGTGAAGCATCTTTCATATGAATGACCGGACCTCCATAAACAGGTGCTATTTTCAAGGCAGTATGCAGCTTGGAAGTAGTGGCTCCTCCAATCATAATGGGAATGTCCAGCCCCGCACGCTTTAACTCTACAGCCACATGCGCCATTTCTTCCAATGATGGAGTAATCAGCCCGCTTAATCCTATTATATCCACCTTTTCCTCTATAGCCTTCCGGACTATCATTTCAGCAGGAACCATCACGCCAAGGTCTATAATTTCATAGTTATTACAAGCCATGACCACTGATACGATATTCTTCCCAATATCATGCACATCCCCTTTTACGGTAGCCATCAATACCTTTCCAGCGCTGCGGGCACCTTCTTGTTTATCAGCCTCAATAAGAGGTTGCAAAATAGCTACTGCCTTTTTCATGGTACGAGCAGTCTTCACAACTTGCGGTAAGAACATTTTCCCTGCTCCAAACAGCTCTCCTACCCTATTCATACCTTCCATCAACGGACCTTCAATAATATCCACCGCCTTAGGATATAGTTTCACCGCTTCCGCCAAATCTTCTTCCAAGTGATCACCAACACCTTTTATCAAGGCATACTGAAGACGTTTCTCTACCATCGGTTCCTCACGCCACACATCCTGCTTTACGGCTTCTGTTCCGGTCGCCGTATTTTTCAACGCCTCAGCAGTTTCTATCAAACGTTCGGCAGCATCGGGCCTGCGGTTTAAGACTACATCCTCTATCCGTTCCAGCACATCAGCAGGAATATCTGTATAAAGCACCGAAGTAGCAGGATTTACAATACCCATATCCATACCTTGACGAATAGCATGATAAAGGAATACAGCATGCATTGCCTCACGGATATAATTATTTCCACGGAAAGAGAACGACAGATTGCTCACACCACCACTGATATGTGCTCCGGGTAAATTCTTCTTTATCCATCCGGTGGCATTGATAAAGTCTACCGCATAATTATTATGCTCTTCAATACCAGTAGCCACAGCCAGTACATTGGGATCGAAAATGATATCATGAGGATTAAAGCCTACCTGCTCCGTCAATATTTTATAAGCACGGGCACATACTTCAATTTTACGTTCAAAAGTATCTGCCTGTCCTTTCTCATCAAAAGCCATCACCACAGTGGCAGCTCCCAATTTCTTTATCAGACGGGCATGTTCTATAAATTTCTCCTCCCCTTCCTTCAAAGAAATAGAATTGACAATAGATTTTCCTTGCAGACATTTCAGTCCGGCCTCAATGACTTCCCACTTGGAAGAGTCAATCATGATGGGTACACGGGCTATATCAGGCTCGGACATGACCAGATTCAAGAAAGTAGTCATCTCCTCCCGGGCATCCAGCAAACCGTCATCCATATTCACATCAATCACCAAAGCACCGTCTTCCACCTGCTTGCGGGCGATACTTAGCGCTTCCTCATATTTCTTTTCATTGATTAAACGGAGGAATTTACGGGATCCGGCCACATTGCAACGTTCACCTACATTAATAAAATTCATTTCGGGAGTCTGCTCCAACAGTTCCAACCCGGAAAGCCACAGCCTCTCAGGAGTGGTGGCAGGGATATGAGGAGGCACCCAGGCAGAACCGGAAATGATCAATTCCTGATATTTTGCAATATATTCCTCCGTTGTACCACAACAACCACCGATAATGTTTACTAATCCTTCATCGATATATTCCTTCACTTCTGAAGCCATTTCCTCCGGAGTCTGATCATACTGTCCCAAACTGTTGGGAAGTCCGGCATTGGGATAAGCACTTATATAATAAGGTGCGCGTGCGGCCAGCCCTTCCAAAAAAGGTTTCAATTGTTTCGCTCCGAATGAACAGTTCAGACCGATAGAAAAAATAGGCGCGTGCTGTACGGATGCCAGAAAAGCATCCAATGTTTGCCCCGAAAGAGTACGTCCTGCAATATCCGAAACAGTAACAGAAAGCATAAGAGGAACCTCGCGCCCTGTCTTCTTCATTGCCGTTTCCGCAGCATAAATGGCCGCTTTGGCATTCAGGGAGTCGAAAATGGTTTCTATCAGAAGCGCATCCACCCCTCCTTCCAGCAGGGCCTCCATTTGTTCCTGATAGGCGGTGGCCAGTTCATCGTATGTCAAAGCACGCAAGGCCGGATTATTGACATCCGGACTCATGGAACAAGTCTTGTTAGTAGGACCTACCGAACCTGCTACAAATCTAGGTTTACGAGGGGTCTTCGCGGTATATTCATCGGCCAGTTCGCGAGCAAGTCTGGCAGCGACCAGATTAATCTCACGACACAAATCCTGCATATGATAGTCTGCCATCGAAATCCGTTGGGCATTGAACGTATTTGTTTCAATAATATCAGCTCCCGCTTCCAGGTATTTGCGGTGAATGTCCTTTATCACATCCGGACGGGTAAGGCAAAGCAAATCATTATTACCTTTCATTTGTCCGGGTATCCCGGCAAAACGCTCTCCGCGAAAATCCTGTTCGGACAGGTTGTACCGTTGTATCATGGTTCCCATCGCACCGTCAAGGATGAGGACCCGCTCGTTGATTATTTGTTTTAATGTAGCCATAGGTCTATTTTTTAGGCACGAATTACACGGACAACACGGATTTCCTCTGTGGTTGCTACAACCGGGAACCGTGAAATTCATGTAATCCGTGCCTAATTATTATAAAATATTTATCTTTTAAACATACGGTCCATTTCGCGACGGTCGTCTTTTTCTTTCAACGACTCGCGCTTATCATATTGTTTTTTACCTTTTGCCAATGCGACAACCAACTTTGCCAGTCCTTTTTCATTAATAAACAGACGGACAGGAACAATCGTAAAACCGGGATTCTTTCCGGCTTCTTCCAATTTTCGCAGTTCTTTCTTGCTCAACAATAATTTGCGTTCTCGACGGGCGGAGTGGTTATTATATGAACCATAGAAGTACTCGGCAATGTGCATATTCTTCACCCACAACTCGCCTTGCACAAAATAACAATAGGTATCTACCAGGCTGGCTTTGCCCAAACGGATGGATTTTATCTCAGTTCCCGTGAGCACGATACCTGCCGTGTACGTATCGATAAATTCATAATCGAACGATGCACGCTTATTCTTTATATTAACAGGAGTCGGTTTCATTAATTCAAAATAACAGATAACTCATTAAACACAGCGGCAATCAATGCCGGACAAACAATTATAATAACTGAAGCAATCAAGGTGTATCGTGTCAGTTTCTCTTCATTTACCTTCATCAGGGTACGTGCACCTTCGAACACCACAAATACGGTGTAAAATTGCAATATCCAATGAAGGATGGAAATAGAAAACAACCCACTGACAATATCAAGCACAAAAGTCACTACCATAGAATAACCTACAAACTGCTGATTTAGTTCATACTGGTCTTCACGCCCTAAAAGTTTCTTGCCCAATTGGTCTATGGCGTATGCCGCCAAAAAATATCCTCCAAACAAGGATACAAATATAGCACAACATCGTGTCATCGCTATTTGGAAAGCAGCGACTCCTTCCGTATTTCCTATGAATGTACCTATAAAAACGGATAAACCACATAAGCCTATCATGGGATAAACAAATGCTCCCAACACTTTACGCCTATCCTCTTCTCTGCCAATTTCCTCCCACACTTTTGCCGGAGACGAAATCAACGCTATTACTCGCTTAAATAAATCTTTGTAGTTCAATGCCTAATCTATTTACCTCTGTTCAACTTCAATGAAATGCAAAGGTAATTAATTCACTGGAATAAACGAATAAAAAACGCATACTTCTCTTGGGGGAATCAAAAAATAAGAGTACTTTTATTATAAATTTAGAAGAAGGACAAATATAACTAAGGCAAAATGACAAAAGAAAAAACTTTGAAAGCTTTAGAATATAAAAAAACTAAATGTTAATTTAAAAGAAGGATGTCTGGGAATTTTCTCTCCATAGGGAATGCATAGCTTTATAATCAGGTTCATCCTTAAAAGATCTTATCCATACCTCTAAACCTTTCTTGCCGTATGGTTAAGGGTTTTCTTCCTGCCTGTTTTATCTCCGCAAGCCCTTGGAGTTAACTCCATAGTCTTGGGAGATAACTCCAAAACTTATGGAGATAACTCCAAAGGCTATGGAGATAGAATACATCCGCATAAAAAGGTTTAATCAAGAGATAGAAAATGTTTATGCAACAGGAACGAATGCGATATGTTGTTATTACGGCAGCAGAAAGATCGAACCGTTTAAAAATTCATGTTAACTCTTTTCACACGCAGGAGGTATATACTGAATCTAAAGAAAGATATGAACAGGAAAATAAGAAGTAGTCCCCGTCAAATTTCTATCCCCCTTATCTTATGAATTGAACCATATAGTTCCATTAAATAAAAAATCCCCTTCAACCGTAGCTGAAGAGGATTTTACTATATAATAAAATATCATTAATAGCTTGCTTGCATATTCGAAGCACTACATTTCACTGTAGAAACAAGTTCTTTATCATTTTCTCCCTTTGCCGTCACCTTAACTACAATAGTATCACTCTTAGGCACTACTTGATCAAAAATATCACGAAATTTCATATCATTAAAAGGCATATGGAAACTAATCAAAGCACTCCCTGTCTGATAAGCATCATCAGCTCCTTTGGTCTGTTGAAGTTTTGTCACCAATGTATCCTCTTTGGCTTCTACAGCATATAAATGGAAATCGTTCATACTCAGCTGTTCTTTAGTTTTAAAAGTAAAAGGTACGTTAACATATCCATTTATGGCCCATATCTTATTATTAGAATCTTCCAATGACACTAGTGCATAATCAGTTCTCAATGTATCAGACTGAACATTAAAATCTTTATAATTCAAAATAGCCAATACGCCAACTTCACTTACCTTATAAGACTTTTTCCCTTCTGTAATTGCTTCTCCTTCCATCAATTTGATCCCTACCTGCGCACGCTTGTAATAACTGCCGTCAGATGCCTTAAGACCAGCCAATACACTTGAAGCCACTGGAGTATAAGTATATCCCCATGCATCTCCTTTCAGAACGGTTCCACCAAAAATACTACCTTCTTCCACAGTAACGATCTCATAAAGATCATAATTGGAGCCGCTATCACCATCATTCAAACAAGAACTAAAAGTAAACACCGATACTAACCCAGCAAATATTGCTGCCAATTTCATTTTTTTCATTTTCTTCTTTATAATTATTAGGGTTTGCAAAATTAAATAAAAGAACCGGTTTCCAAGAAAGAAACTTAATTCTTTTTATTGTTTTAATGATTAAATGAAAAATTGGCTTAAATACTGCGTCGTCACTTACTTTTTAACATTATTTTTTATTCATATCTCATTCTCTGATAAGACTTGCTTTATCTTTTGTTTTAGCTATTTTTTCCACTGAGATTCACTTGTAATCTATCTGCCATTAACCCATTAATAAAAATTAATACATAAAAGAACAAGCAGTTTAGCTATAGTACCACTTTATTTCCTATCTTTGAAACAAAACACCCATTAACCATAAAATCTAGAATATTATGCTAATACTCAAGAAATCATGTAAAGCATTGATCACCGCCCTATGTACATTGTTTATATACTCTTGCAGCAGCAATGATAAACTGGATATCAACAATTATCAGTTGCAATCCATTCAATGGAAACTTAGTGCAGATGATGCCGAGAAAGTCGATACAATTGAGTTGCCTCCTAAAATAACCAGCAACAATACAGAAGAACCTATGTCTATCACTTTTTCATTTGAAAAAAACATAAAAGAGACATCACAATTTTACAGTGACGACCCGGAACTATTCAATTCTTTGACTTTAAAAGAGAATATATTGGTTGATATTACAGCTAATGCCAGTACCTTGAGTTCTGAATATAGAAAATTATCATCCGACTTACATGCACCTCTGTCCCTTAACGAAACAGTGCTTTCCCCTCTATATAAATCAAAAGAAACACTAAAACTTTCTCCACATACAAAAGTAACGACTGAATGTAAAATATATATCAAAGAATATACAGCAACCTATTTGGCTATTTTTGCAAATGACAAAGGAGAAACTATAGAGATGAGTGGCAAATGGAAAGGAGCATTCAATAAAGGTTCCAAGGTTACTTATATTCTTAAAGATATAAAATGAAACATTTGAATTTAATATAGGGTAATGAAGTGGACTACAGCATAACCAATCCTCATCTACCCTATATTTTTCAAGAACATTTTTTTAAATCAGCCTATGACTAAAAGAATCGGCATAAATATATAGTTAAATATGTAATCTACATGATACCTGTATATTATTTTTGCCGATAAGATAAATTTCCATTCCTACCGATTCGGTAAAATAAACTATTTATGAACACTGTATTCTTCAACGAATACATCCAAACAAGCCCTAAATTTATGACCGATTTCACCCCGTGGACACTCTTTGTCGATACAGGCATCATCTCAGTATTGCTACTGCTCGGCAAACTCATGAGAGTAAAAATAAGATTCATCCAAAAGCTGTTCATTCCCCCCAGTCTGTTGGCCGGGTTTATGGGACTGGCCTTGGGACCTCACGGTTTCGGCATCATTCCTCTTTCCACCCAAACAGGAACTTATGCCGGCATATTGATAGCCTTCATTTTCGGTGCCCTCCCCCTCACCTCACAAAAGGCAGCTAAAGGAGATGCAGACAATATAGGCAGCATGTGGGCATATTCACAGGCAGGAATGTTGTTGCAATGGGCTTTTGGGGGACTGTTGGGATTGCTTGTCTTAAACCGGATATGGCCCTTGAACCCTGCCTTCGGCATCACTATGCCAAGCGGCTATTGCGGCGGGCACGGTACAGCAGCAGCCATCGGACAGGCTTTCAGCCAGTTCGGATATGACGAAATTCTAACTTTGGCCATGACTGCCGCCACCTTCGGTATCGTAGCAGCAGTCATTATCGGATTGATCATTATAAAATGGGGGACAAAGAAAGGGCACACCTCCTTCCTCGCCAATTACGATGACCTTCCTCACGAATTACAGACAGGTCTGTTGCCCGGTGACAAACGGGAAAGTATGGGTAAAAGTTCCTGCTCTTCCATCTCCATTGACTCACTGACCTTCAATCTTATCATTGTAACAGTGATAGCATTAGGCGGATACTGTATCAGCAAAACAGTATCCCATTTTATGCCGGGGTTTGAATTGCCGGTATTCAGTTGTGCATTTGTGGTGGGTATGTTCATCAAAAAGATATTCGACAAAACAAAGACCAGTGATTATCTCTGCCCGCAAACCATAGGACACATCAGCGGAACTTTTACCGATTTTCTGGTAGCTTTTGGAATTGCTTCCATTAAAATATCTGTTGTAATAGAGTACATCATACCCTTATTAATTCTGTTAGTCTCAGGATTAATTGCAACCCTGATTTATGTTCTGGTCATGGCTCGCAAATTAATGAAAGACTGTTGGTTCGAGAAAGCTATCTTCACATGGGGATGGTTTACTGGAACTATGGCTATGGGCATTGCATTGCTCCGCGTTGCAGACCCCAAAATGCGCAGCCGATGCCTGGATAACTATGCACTGGCTTACTTGTTCATCGCCCCGGTAGAGATTTCCCTGATAACTTTTGCTCCGGTAGCTTTCTTGAACGGTTACGGGCTGATGTTTACAGGAATCTGCCTAGCGGCAGGACTTGCCGTGCTGGCAACCGCTTATATCAAAGGCTGGTCTATCAAAAAACAATAAATGACACAGGAATAACAAAACAGAAAAAAGTAAGTTAACTTACTTGACCAAACAACATAGGTTCGTCAGCCAACGAACTATCTTACTTAGCCATTGAAGCCAATTTACTTTTTTATATCAAAACTCATGAGTCTATACCAGGCAAACGTACGCAAAAGTCCTTGTCATACAATCTCCGCAAACTCCTCAATATGATTGTCCACATATTCTGCAATCCGGGCAGTTACCAACTCTTCCATATCCATGAACTGCTCTTCCAACTCATCAAAGGCCTCGTATTGCTCATACATTGCCATAAATTCCTCATCATCCCTGTCCTTTTCCAAATCAGCACGGTTCTCATCATATATTTTCTTCGCGCTATAAATCAATTTGGCAAATTCTTTCGCTCCAAACTGCCGCATTGCTTTTGCAAAAGGATTATCAAAGATATAAGGTCCAAAACCATTCTGTATCAATTGCACAAAACCACCTTCATTTATTTCTTCACGCAAGAAATGATACCCCAACAATGAATGCTGGTAACCATTGAGCAAAGGCATTGTTTCCGCATTGACAACACCCCCTGTCACCTCTAGGTATTTATCTATAAACACCTTCAAAAAACCATCCATACCCTCTTCCGCACCTCGGCGCAAAGCTTCGTCTGTAATTGCTATTTTATTTGCTTCCATTCCTATCATTGTAATATAGGTACAAAGATAGAGGTTTCATCGGAAAGAAAAAACATTTTGGCAACTCTAGTTTGCAAAATGCTGTCCTACAATAAATTTATTTTATTTAAAGATAAAAAGTGACGGGCAACAAGTTGCAGAAAAGAATAAAACGACTAACTTTGTGGGCGAAAAGAATAACCAATCTTTTCACGTGGTTTACGAATATTTATTTTATTACCAAAAAACGTAAAGAATATGACTTATTCACACGAAGTAGAACACATGTGTGTTGTGAAAAAAGGTCCTAATCACGGACCAGCTCCTATTCCTGAAGAAGGAAAGTGGGTAAAATCAAAAGAAATTAAAGACATCTCTGGTTTGACACACGGTATTGGCTGGTGTGCTCCTCAGCAGGGTGCTTGTAAACTAACCCTTAACGTAAAAGAAGGCATCATCCAGGAAGCATTGGTAGAAACTATCGGTTGCTCCGGTATGACTCACTCAGCCGCTATGGCTGCTGAAATTCTTCCGGGTAAGACTGTATTGGAAGCATTAAACACTGACTTGGTTTGTGATGCTATCAACACAGCAATGCGCGAACTATTCCTTCAAATCGTTTACGGACGTACTCAGTCAGCCTTCTCAGAAGGCGGTCTGATTATCGGTGCCGGTTTGGAAGACTTGGGTAAAGGTCTTCGCAGCCAGGTAGGTACTTTGTATGGTACTTTGGCTAAAGGTCCCCGTTACCTTGAAATGGCTGAAGGTTACATCAAAAACGTATTCCTGGATAAGAACGACGAAATCTGCGGTTACGAATTCGTTCACATGGGTAAGTTCATGGACGAAATCAAGAAGGGTACTGATGCTAATGAAGCATTGAAGAAAGTTACAGGTACTTACGGACGTGTAACTGAAGAACAAGGAGCTGTTAAGAAAATTGATCCACGTCACGAATAATTATAAGGAGGAAAGAATATGATTAGAGAAGTAAAATTCGAAAGCCAAGACCGTCGTATCAAACAGATCATTGCTGCTTTGAACGAAAACGGCATCAAAGACATCGAAGAAGCTAACGCAATCTGCGAAGCTGCCGGACTTGATCCTTATAAAACTTGTGAAGAAACTCAGCCTATCTGTTTCGAAAATGCCAAGTGGGCTTACGTAGTAGGTTCTGCCATTGCATTGAAGAAAGGTTGCAAAAACGCTGCTGAAGCTGCCGAAGCTATCGGTATCGGTCTGCAGGCATTCTGCATTCCGGGTTCTGTAGCCGACGACCGTAAAGTAGGTATCGGTCACGGTAACCTGGCTGCTATGTTGCTGCGCGAAGAAACTAAATGTTTCGCATTCCTGGCAGGTCACGAATCATTCGCTGCTGCCGAAGGTGCTATCAAAATCGCTGCAAAAGCAGACAAAGTACGTAAAGAACCTCTGCGTTGCATCTTGAACGGTTTGGGCAAAGACGCTGCACAGATCATCTCTCGTATCAACGGATTTACATACGTTCAGACTGAATTCGATTATTTCACAGGTGAACTGAAAGTAGTTCGTGAAATCGCTTATTCTGACGGTCCTCGTGCAAAAGTGAAATGCTACGGAGCTGATGATGTTCGCGAAGGTGTAGCTATCATGTGGAAAGAAGGTGTAGACGTATCAATCACCGGTAACTCTACTAACCCGACTCGTTTCCAACATCCGGTTGCAGGTACTTACAAGAAAGAACGTGTTCTTGCAGGTAAGCCTTATTTCTCAGTTGCATCAGGTGGTGGTACAGGTCGTACTCTTCACCCGGATAACATGGCTGCCGGTCCTGCTTCTTATGGTATGACGGATACAATGGGTCGTATGCACTCAGACGCTCAGTTCGCTGGTTCTTCATCAGTTCCTGCCCACGTAGAAATGATGGGATTCCTGGGTATCGGTAACAACCCGATGGTAGGATGTACAGTGGCTTGTGCTGTAGACGTTGCTACTGCTTTGAGCAAGTAATATAATACATTGCTAATATATAAATCCCTATAACCATTGCAGTTATAGGGATTTTTATTTCCAGTAATTTCATTCGTTTAACTGATGACCCACCCCCTCCTATTTTTCAATATCAATCAAAAGTATTGCAAATAATTGTCTAAAATTACGGAATGAAATTGGTTCTTTAAATCATAAATCGGTTATACAATTAAGAGTTGGTTTAGGATAAAAGGAGGTCAAAACGAAGATTATTTATATGCAATCTGGCATTTTTGAAAATTTAAAAACAAGCAAAATTCAACAACCTGTTTTATCCTGCATATACTCAAAGAACGATTATCATAATATAAAATTGACGAGCAAGAAAAACTAGATCAAATCCCTGTATCTTAAATATTATCAAAAAAAGGAAGGCTGTTTTCACGCCCTCCTGTCTGTCCGCACAATTATATAATCCCGTATTTGCAGTATCTCACAGAAGGTAGAGTTAGCTGATGCCTAACATGATAGCCCCTTTACCTAGTTGTTTTCGGTCTGTTCGAACTAATATACATTTTAATATCAGACTTCCCCTGCCAAATTCACATCAAAAACGAGGTTTTACAAATTTGTCATCTGGAGATGTAAAAGACAACCCCGGAACAGAACGGCGGATATCTTTATAGGCATGTTCTTTAATCAGTGAATAATCTGTAGCATCCAAAGCATAGTAATAATCATCTTTATCTGTCGATAACTTTACAGTCCAGTCAAACATATTTCCAAAGATGGTCAACTCATCTTTTGCCGGATCGAAACCGGGGAGAGCTGATTTCACCAAACTTCCATCACTATTGATAATATAAAAATGATGCTTGCTATCTACCATATACCCCAAAGTCCGACGGCTACGGAATTCAGTAATAAACACATATTCCGGCAAGACTCCTTCAGGCAACTGAATAGCTTTCACATACGGACGTCCTTTGGTGCACTTCAGATGGAACAATTTATGGTTGGCATCTAAAACCAGATATCCCTCATCATAGTCTTTACGAGTAGTTGGATTGCCCGAAGCATAGCATGCAGGAAAAGCAAACCCTTTCTGAACCAGCATATCCGTAAACAATTTGCTTTTCGCCTCATCGATACAATTCGTCTCCATACGAATAAATTCTATACCTTTATCGGTAAAACGGAATGCATCTTCGGGCATTTTCAAATCCACCCGTTTGGACATGGACTCCATCAGAAAATAGAGTCCTGTCTGGGAAGCATTGATGGCTGACGGCACACTCTTGAAAGTAAAGTTTGTCAATTGAATATCTTTCGGACTAACTGCCTTACCACAAATGGTATCAGGGAAACGTTCGTCCGCCGTAAGCTGGCGCACATAGAGAGAAGGCAACAAACTGTCTACCTGCTGTTGTGTATATGTATTGCCTTTCGTATCATAGCGGTGAAGTTGCTTATTCTCATCTAGTTGTGTAATAACAAAATCACCAAGTACGGAACTATACATAGTAAAAGGAGTTTTGACAGGCTTCAGTGTGAGAAAAGCATAACACCAAGGCAACTGCCATACAAGCAGGACAGCTACGGTAATATAAAAAAATATTTTGCTGAATCGAATCATGTTTGTTTGATTTTTTAATAATAAACATTCAATTAGTCTTGCTTACCGGCCTTGAACCGTACCACAGAAATCCACGAAAGAGAAGCGGCAAGCAACGTATAAAGTGTCAGACAGAGCAAGAAACTATTATATGCCTCCGCTCCCGGAGCCAGAAAGTAGACACGGAAAATCAATGCCGCAATAATCAGATTCAAAACCCTGCGCTTCCATGTGGGTTCCAGGCAAATCCATGAAACAAGCAGATAACCGGCAAATCCGGCAAGAAACCATGGAGCCGCAGATAATAAAACACGCTGCACCAACTCACTTGTAAAATGTTGTGGCAGATAAACTCCCATCATAATAAAACTCATAGCAAAACAGGTCACCAGTGCAAGTACGCCATAGGCCAACATTGACATGACCATTTTCTTCTGTGAATAAGGCAAATGCAAAGTAAGCTTCAAACACTTACGTTGCATCTCGGGGAAAAACTGTACGGCAGCAAGCAAGATACCGATAAGTAAAGGGACAAATTGCAACAAATCAATAAATATAGCATCCTTCTGGACCATCACTACCCATAAATGATCGATTCCCTGTATGGCAATGGTACGGCCAATACGAAGCATGGAATATCCTGTGATCCCTATCATAAAAAGAGTTGCCAGCAACCAATACCAACGCGTTTTTATCCACTCTTTATAAAATATGGCTTGTATCATATTTCTTCTATTTAGTTTACATATTAATACTTTCCGGTAAGACCGATAAAGGCATCTTCCAGACTTACATTTTCGTGCTGCAAACCAGTAAAGGGAACTTGACTTTCCTTCAACAGTTTCTCCACATCCACGGGAGGCAAAAAGGAGTACGTTTCCAAGGTTTGACGAATGACAGCCGGATGATAGCAAGTTGCCGGCAACTGAGGCTGATAACCCTCGGACACAGTACAAGTATATCTTCTCAGCTCTTTCATCAACGTTTCAATAGGCTGTTGAATAAGGATAGAGCCATAATCCATAATAATACAATCATCAATCAACCGCTCCATATCCTGAATAATATGGGAAGTCAGGAAAACAGTCTTGTTCTCGGAACGGGCATAATCACGTAAATAATCCACAAAAAGACGGCGATAGCCCGGATCAAGTCCTAAAGAGAAATCATCCAGAATCAACAACTCCGGATTTTGTGCCAGGATCAGTCCCAATGCCACTTGCGAACGCTGTCCGTTCGACATTCTTGAGATACGTTGTCCCGGAGCTACCTTCAATTTATTCATCAAGTCATAATAAGCCTCCTTTTTCCATTGTCCCGGATAAAAAGAAGCATAAAACTTTTCTATTTGTGTGATATTCATAAACTGATATTGAACATGACCTTCCAGCAATAAACCGATATTCCTGCGTAAAGCAGGGTTCATGGTCTGAATGTTCTCACCAAAGATGCGACATTCGCCTGAACGCGGCTGAAGATAACCGCTCAATATATTAATGGTTGTCGTTTTCCCTGTACCATTTTTACCCAACAACCCCAAGATACGCCCTTGAGGAACTTCAAAACTCAAGTTCTCATAAATCTTGCGTTGACCGTAATAATGGGTCAGGTTCTTACATTCTATAATTGCACTCATACTTTATAAATCATTTTTCGTTTGCTATTAGAAACACGCCAGGAAAAGAATAGGAATCAAGATACCGGCCACCAACTCGATTCCTCCTCTGCCCCACAATCCTTTAGGACCTTTTATCATCACTATACCGCTGACAGTGATAATAATCAGACAGACAGCAAAAGCATCGGCAAACCAAGTCCACCACTTACCCGGATTGAAATGGAGTTGTACCATGGAAGAGATCAGCGGACGGCGCTTCACCCCCTCGTAGACAGCATCTTTTGTCCGGGTGTTAATCACCAGACTTGAGCCTCCTTTCAGAAAAACCTTAATCAGATCCGGCTCCGGGTAATAATATTTAGTAAAATTTCCGGCTTCGCCCAGCGGTTCCAACAAAGTCAAAATCATCTTCTCATTAACTTTGCTCTTGTCCGACAGATCCTCTGTTATTTTATATTCCGTTCGTGTAACTGTATAATGGGGATTTATGCTATCCCTATGGTTCATCACGATACCCGAAATAGCATAAATCAAAATCATTCCCGCAAAGAAGAAAGACAGATCACGATGGATGATCCGGCTCCACTTGCGGAATGCAGTACCTTTATTCTGCGATTTCATAAGAACTGGCTTCCATATAGTAGAATGACAGATAATCTTTTCCGGTAGCAGCTTTTCTTTCTGCTATCTTTGCGCGAAAGTCCGCAATACGGGCTTCAGGGGTGCTGGCTGTTTCACCGCGTGCTTTTTTTTCCGAATCACACCCGGCAGCAGTTTCTCCATGAGATTTTTCAGTCTGTGCTTTCAGTTTAGCCTCCCAGTTTTGCAAGTAAGCTTCATCTACCCGCTGTTCCTTTAACGTTCCGGTCACTGTGACAATAGCGTTGATGCATTTGGTATCAAACGAGCCCAAAGGTCCGGCTTCCACACGAATCGTTTTGGTATCATCACTGCCCATCAGGAATATTTTTGTAGCTCCGTGCTTGCAGGTATGTGTGCAGATTCCTTCGATAGTCACCTCCTTGTTGGCCAGTGAATCGGCATGCACCAGCAGATTATCGATACTCAATGCCGCCGGAGCCGCCTGCTCCGTTTTTTCAGACTGGCTCTGTTTGTTACTGTTTCCACAAGAAGTAGTAGTTACTAAAGCTGCCATTAAGGTTGCAGCGACCATAAACTTAATTTTCATATGCTAACTGTTTTTATTTTTTAAAAAAAGATGCCCAATGAACAAACGGCATACTGGGCCGTTCCGCATTTTTTATAATATGCCGCCTGCCATTGAACAGACAAAGACAGGTTATATTGTTTCATGATGGGATAATCCCCTTGCAGACGAATCCCCACCATACTATAACTATCAGATAAATAGTCAATATTTGCCAATAAAGTCTGGGCGGACGACTTCGCGGCATTCAATCCCGGTAAAGAATATTCAGCCGATAAATTGGCATAATATCCACCGTTAGCTTCTGCGGTCAATCGTAGCAGCCTCTTCTGATACAGCAAACGGGCACGCAAAGAACTCTCCAAAACAGACAAGTGAACAAACCGGGATACGGCGTTGTAATCCGTTTCCAACCGATGGTAGATTATGTTTGGGACAATTGCTCCTCCCCATACACCTTTATCGGTCAAAAGCTTCTCCCACAAACCACTTACGGCAATCCGACTATTCGTGACCTTCATTCCCGGAGATGTACTAATTAATGCTCCATAGGAGCTTCCGCCCGCCTCTCCGTAAATATTCTCCATTCCTTTACGAACTATATAGCCTGCATCCAGTTTCACAGCAAGGTGTTCTGCCTGCTGAAGTTCCCGCATCCAGGTCACGTTTCCTTTCAAATCAGTCGTATTCAATTCCAGCAAAGTGAGATTATTGGCATTGCTCAATTTCTTGTCCATTGACATACGGTCAATTGAAACTGTGGCCGATATCCCCTTTTCCGTATCAACTGGCAGAATGCCTATGCTTCCTCCCCACCGGATGCCTTGATGCTTCGTCCCGGTCTGGTTTCCGGCGAAACGCACATAATCCATGCCCAATCCCAACATATGGTATACCGAAGTAGAGCCTTTATCTGCAAGGAATGAAATCTCACTTTTCTGCTGATAAAGCCAGAAATCTGCGGAAACTCCCAAACGATATGTCCCCAGACGATATCCTGCTCCCAAAGCAAAAGAGAGATCGGAAGCTGTATTACGTGGACGCGGATCTTTATCCCGATAATTATGAGACGCTCTGTAACCACCGGTGATTCCCCATGTCCAGGAACCTGACTCACTGGCGTAACCTCCATTGAAATAATAAGTTTCTCCCTTCAGGAAACCACCAATGGAATCACCAGTCACGTAAGGAGCTATCAATTTCCAGTCTATATTTTCATTCCATAACACATTCTCCTGCTTCTCACTCCTGTATCCTGCTGAACCGAATACACGATCACGTTCCGAAAGAATAACGAAGGAATTGACATCTACCCCGATACGGGTATCCTTATCACCTTCCTGTTTCAAAGATGCTTTTCCTTTATCATGATAAGCTCCATTTACGTCCAGCCTTGTCCATGTATACGGAGTATAGTAATAATAAAGTGCCGGATTCTGCCATATCTCGCCACGAAATCCGGTCGCAAATGAAGCGGTACGGATTACCTTATCGGACAGGGAGAGTGTGTCGGTAGTCTGCCCGAAGGCTTCCTGCCGACTCTCCACAAATAAAGCAATCAGCAACATAATGATAATTCGGATTAGCATCATGAATAATAAAGATTTATATATCAATAAGACGGATTCAATTATTTGTTAAACAGGCTCGGAGTAGCCACAGGTGTGAAATCAACGGTAGAGTTATTTGTATCCTGCAATACTTCCCGATCACCATCCTTGTAGGCGGCTTTACGCATTACGCACTTTCCGATGTTTTCTGCAACGGTATTGTTCATACCGATATAAGTATGCCCCATATCCAGCCCGGTAGAGGTTACATTCCACTGCCATTCATTGGAAGCACCTACATTTACAGCATCAATCACCCATTCATTGGGGAACTTATATTTGCTTTGCGGTTTACTGGCTGTTCCATTTTGCATAATATACGTATAGTTGTATGCATAGTCTGAAATATACTTTTCTTTAGTCATACTTTTGGGTAATCTGCCAATAGCATAAGCGCGATTTCCCTGTTTATTCAACACCCAGATAGTTTTGGAATAACAATAATAAACATCCAGATTGGGAACAGCCGGATTATCCACATCTTGCTTTGATTCAATATACCACTCAAAATTGGCTTTACTTAAATCTATAGAATTCGGATTAGCCTCTTTATGATTGATCGCATTGTCACAAAGGATAAAGGATTCTCCCGGTTGTACCGGATAATCTGTTCCACTGCCCGGTACTGCTACAACAGAGCCTACCGCAATAGCTTCATCCATGATATCCGGATCTACCGATTGATATTTCTGAGTAGTTTGGAATTGTGATTCCATAAATATCAATCCATCCGCATACAAAACTTTATCCGAGTTATTATAGATACGTATATACTGGTCGCCATTATATTGCTTACCTGCTTCATTATAGGTTCCGGGAATAAATATCTCGGCAATCACAAAATCAGGGTCACCTGTATTGAGTACATGAACCTTCAGTTCCAGCTTGTACGACCCTCCAGATACGGCCACATTCTGTTGTACTCCCTGTACATCGACTTCCACCGGAGTTCCATTCTGTGAGTAAGTTCCCTTACCAATGAAAGTTACATTATACAACCCGTCCGCCAGTTCAATACTCTGAGCCGGATAGGTAATGTCTGTCTTGACAGATGTATTTACATTTTCAAAAGTATAGGTTCCACCGGTCAGTTGCAGCCCCTCGATAGTTGTATCTACAGTAGTGGTAATACCTACAGTGGATATGCTCACTTTGTCATCATCACTACATGCGGTAAATCCCAGCATTGTCGCAAAAAGGACTAACATTGTCAATTGATTCTTTTTCATCTTCATCTCTATTTTATTGTTCATTTACTAAAAAGTTAAGTTCATTTCCATACCGAAATAAGGCGATTCGGACGTTCTCCGTTGCAGTACGCCCCGTAACGTATAATCAGGATAAATACCCAAAAGCCGGTTTACATAAAAAGCCAGATTCAGATACTTACCGATCCGTTTACTCGCCTTCAAATTGATATCCATATAAAAAGGCACGGTAGTACGCTCAAAATAAGTGGCTGAATATTTCTCCACCAGATGCTGTAACTGAATATTGTTTTTATCCTCTTCGCGAAACGGATGCGTTTCACCGGATTGATCTATATAGCTTACCGGCACGCCATTATTCCACAAGTTCCGTCTGTTGGTATACCAAGTGCATTGTGCCGACGTAGAGAAAGTAAGTCCCAAACGCTGTATATAGGTATCAAACATAAAGTTCGTATTGAATGCCTGGCTTTCTGTTCCGTTGTCCCCATTGTACAATCCCACATATTTCAGCTGTTTATTGTCCAACAATATAGAAGAGGCCTTATATTGAGGAGAATCCGAATTATAAATTGTCTTTATCCAGGCTCCATACATAGTGACGCGAGTCTTGAGCGATTCTATTCGTTTGGAAGCGAACTGAAACTCCACTCCTTCTTTACACACCTTCATTACATTACCTTGTGTGGAATACACATCCAGATTATATTCATTTGTATAAGTCAACTGAGAAAGTTCTGGAGGAGCCGTCAATGCTGATCCGTCGATACTAGCAGGATCATATAGTTTATATGCCAATGACCTATAATAAGTGATATCATCAAAAGCATTATTCATCCGTTCGCGGAAATAAGTTATCGACAGGCGGTTTCCCTTATAGCTGACGTCGGCCCGCACTTCCCATTTCATGTTACGTGCTGGTTCCAATTGATAGTTTGTATTATCCCATTTATATGTCATCATATTGATACGGCGATAATCCGGATTGGTATGGTAATAATTCAACTGAATCAAATCTACATACTTAAAATCCGGATATAGCTGTGCGGTGGTCGGCATACGGCTGATCCAGCCCAAACCTCCCGAAAAGGCAACATCCCATCCGTTTGATACCGGTAAACTCCATTGCAAGTCCAGACGAAGATCGGGATATATCTTGCCCTGCATCTTATATTTAGTGTCCAGCCCCAATAAAGACTGCAAACGGATACCAGCCGTAAAAGCCAATTTATGTCTATTTACAGGAAGATTCAACACCTCCTCGGCATAGAAGGCGAAAGGTTGCAGCCCCGGTATATCCTTAAAACGGCGAGGCCGTGTACTCAAACTTTCACTGATGGGCCGTGTCACATCGAATACCTGGCCTTCTCCCAAATTCTTCTGATAATTCCATTCCATCCCCATATTCATCGCATTCTGTAATACCCCCAACGGGAAAGCCAACCGCGTACGGGCGGAAGCCGTAACATATAAAGGTTTACCATCAATATCCATCTGTGCCACATAATTATAAGGTAGATAGATGCCATCAAACTCTCCGGTTTCTGTCTGAGTAGCAATAGCTGCCGGACGATTCAGAGAAACGGACTTTATTTCACGCATCTTCTCCCACTGCTGACTGACAGAAGTAGTCACACCAACCTCACGAATCCATAAATGGGCCGGAAACTTCATGCTCCATTTCCCCGCTATCTTCAGGCTGTTAAAGTCCGATTTATAAGAATCTTCCTTTACTGTCGCATCTTTATCCCTCTTCGCATCATCAAACGAGCCGGTATAATCGGAACTGATATTCCAATGAATATTACGTTCATTCCATAACCATTTGCCATCCAAGCGGGCGGAAGCAGTAAGGCGAGTGTAATTTTTCACACTGTTACGCGGATCTATTTTGGACTCCAAATAGTTTAAATCAGCATTCAACACATAACGCCCGTTCCCATCCAGCCGAATTCCCTTGCCTACAGAAAACAGTTTACTGGTTTTATCAGCCTTAAAACGCGCAGACAAGGGGCTCTCATTCATTTTACGCTGAATGATTACCGCACCGTTTGCCACATTACCATAAGCCACGGAAGGAATGCCACGAATGATTTCCACCTTCTCAATATTATCGGTTGAGATGGTACGCATATCCATCCCTTTTGACATTGTGCTCGTTGCATTCACTGCGGAAGTACTGTTTGGCATATATTGCAGATTCGCATCCGTATTCTGGGAGATACCATCAATATAAAATCCAACTCCCAATGAAGAGATATCCTCCGTCTTACCTGTTTCACGTATCCGGATCAGATTGGCCTGCCCCATCTGAGGATCAGCCGACTTTCCTCCAGGTACTAATTCCATCAAGTCACTGAAACTGCTGGGCTGAAGATGTTTCATGGCTGTACGGTCAACGATAGAAGCGCTGGTAGCGCGTTTTGATTCAGAAGCGGTCACCACTACCTCGTTCAGCGCCATGACCGAAGGTTTTAAATAAAAGATTGCTGAAATATCCCCAATGACCTTCACTTCTTTTTCTGTAGAATCATATCCTAAATAGGATACAATAACCCGATAAGTTCCAGGATGGATATGTAGAAGTTCAAAATGTCCATTCGCATCTGTTATTCCCCCATAAACAATCTGCTTATCCACAAACAATTGAACTGTAGCGTAATCCAACGCTTTATGAGTCTGCTCATCCAGTACAGTTCCCCGAAATACAAATGTCTGCCCCCATAAAAGAGACACATTGCTACAAATTATAAATAAAAAAATATATGCAATCTTACAAATCATTTCATTCTCTATTGGTTTGCAAAATTACAATTCATAAAAGCTCGGCACAATCCCCATTTCTAGGTATATACTAAATTATACATAGATCGGAGATACCTACATGACGGTATACAATTTACAAATAAAATCACTTTCACCTAAACTTTATATTCACATTTTTTTTCAATGATAAGATAAATACATCTACTTTTTACCTGTTTCAATGGGGAAAATGCCACGCCATATAAATACAGTTCATTATCAACATATTACCCCATAAGCAATGGTATGAAAGCATAATGGCATACAACTTTATATTACAAATCCATTGGCAGAATATTTATATCCGGCAGTCAAGGCACATCAGGTTTATTAAGTAATATCTATCCTTCAAATATTAAATTAGCAAGTGAAGAAAAGCAACTGCAAAAAACACTATATTTGTGGAAATGAATTCAAATTAAACAGTTAGATTATGGGAACTTTAGGTTGTATCAATGACATGATGAGAAGAGATAAAGAAAATCGTGAACTACGAAAAGCAGGAAAGGAACGCTTAAATGAAATTCGAAACCGACTGGTTGATTTGAACAAAAAAGAGCACTCCTCCCATCTATCCCTTGAGCAATTAGAAGAGATCAGAATAAAAACGCAAGAAAAAGAAGAAGCGGAAACTAACCAGCTCTTCAAAATAAAATTAATCATGTTAGGAATCGTTCTGATATCAGGAGCTCTGGTATGGATAGGGATTACCTTCTTTTTTTAAAATTCTACTCTCTATTTTCTTCCTTATTCCTTGAAAAAACCAATAAGAATTCTTATATTTGTGATACCAACTTGGAATAACCTTAAAAACAGATAGATATGAAAAGAATATTATTACTACTGGTTTTATGTTTAAACATAAGTATGGTGCTTGGACAAGAGTATAAAAATTGGGATAAATATGATATAGAGGGATTCTATACGATTGCCAAATCAAAAGCAGAAGCCAAGATTAGCAAAAATGTATTGAGGGAGGGAGCAGATTATTATATTCCTACCGAAATGGATGACCAAGTATTCCCAAGCGGAATCAGTAAAAAGATCACTCCCAAGCTGTACAAACTAAAAGACACCGAGATTTATGTCTTTTTTACTTTTCCACCATTCCTGTATGATTCAGACAACGGAATGATAGAAATAAAAAACAATAAGGGAGTTTTTTATAAAAGTCCGACAAATCCTTAAAAATGATTTAAACGAGAAATATCATATTTGTTTTGAGGCATGGAACAATGATCTGATAACAATCTTAATCTGGTTTGTTACTACCCGACCGCTCTTCCGCAAAACACTTCTTTCGGATAGAGAATACATTATTTTCACAACGTTAAAATATTCTGCAAAATAATATTTTTTTTCATCTGTTCATATTTAAGTCCTATTAAGAAAAGTTGAAAAGAGAATAGTAATTCATATTCTCTTTTCAATTGTGTAATCAAATAGAATTCCTCATAAATTCCATCCAGAAGTACTTTCCTGAATTTTCCATAGCCGGGCATAAAGACCATCTACCCGAATCAATTCATCATGTGTTCCTTGTTCCTTAACTTGACCATCGTCCAAAACAATTATCCGATTAGCATTCATGATTGTCTTGAGCTTATGAGCGATAGTTATAACAGTACGACCTTTGATGAGAGTATCGATGGCCTTCTGCATTTCCACTTCATTTTCAGGGTCAAGCGAGGCAGTTGCTTCGTCCAATAGAATGACTTGTGCGTCTTTCAGAACAGCACGAGCAATGGATATACGCTGTTTTTCTCCTCCGGATAAAGTACAACCGCCTTCACCTATCATCGTGTCATAGCCTTGCGGCAACTGCATGATAAAATCATGGCAACAAGCTTTTTGGGCTGCGACAATAATTTCATCATCCGTTGCACCAGCCTTACCAAAACGTATGTTGTTGCGTACCGTATCTTGAAACAGATAGACATCCTGGAATACCATAGAGATATGACTCATCAAACTTTCCGGATTTATTTTATCCATCGGGAGATCACCAAAAAAAACACGTCCTTTCTGTGGGTCATAAAAACGGGCGCAAAGTTTCATTACTGTACTTTTTCCACTTCCGGAAGGACCGACAAGGGCAGTCAATGAGTTTTTGGAAAGCGTAATTGAAACATCATGCAGGACTTCCTTGTCCCGGTAGGCAAATGAAACATGTTCAAAACATATATCACCTGTAACCGGAGATTGCAGTTCTCCTCTCATTTCCGGCTCATCCATCAGTGTTAAAATACGCCCTCCAGCAATGGAGAAATAACGAAACTCGGCAAAGTTGGTCAAGGCAGAAGTTAACGGGTCAAACACACGAGATCCTACTACAAGAAACAGTATAAAAATAGGCAACGAGAGATCTCCACTCAATAGCAAATAAGTACCGCACAGTACCATCAATGTCAGCCCGGCACGCACCAAAGCAATGGAAAGCAGCACAAACGGGCCTAACTGTGCCTCCTGACGGATACAGGCACGGCGCAGTTCTGCAAACGCATCACGCAACCGATCAAAATGGGCTCCCAACAAATTGTAAGCTTTCACCACCCGGATACCTTGCAGATATTCTTCAAATCGGCTTCCAGCATTAATTTTGGCCTGAACCTGACTTCCACTCAATTTTTTCTGCACACTCGTACTTACCCACAAAATGAATAAAGCCAGTGGTAAAGCGGCAAACATAGCAACAGCCATCCGCCAATCTATCCATATTAGTGAAGCAAAAGCTAGTACAGGCATAACTACAGCCCCCATCAGTTGAGGCAAATGATGGGATATTCCGGTTTCTGCCATTGAAAAATCGGTAATAAGCATAGACGACAAGTCACCGGGATCACGTTGTGAAAGAAATCCTAACGAGAGCTTCCGCAAGTGTTCTGCCAAAGAAAGACGTCCCGAAGCACTCATCTCATATGCCCCTCTAAAATTGGAACGATAGGAAGCTCGTTCCGCTAACGCCATGACTATCATATAACAAGCCATCACTCCGAATATATACCACAAACGAACCGTGTCAAGCGGCCGGCCACTTCCATCGAACGTATTAAAAACAATACGTACCGCCTCAATAGAGAGGCAAAACGGCACAATATTAATCAAATTGGCAAGCACTGTTAAACCTACTGGTCTACAAAGACGTTTCGTATGACCAATTGTAATATTTTTGATCGCATTCATACCTATTCCTTTCATTTACGTGCAATAATATACATTTCTTCTTTATTATGAACAACCTGAATGGTTGAAAATCCGGCCTCTATCAACAAATCCTTCAAATCTCCGGCTGTATATACCACCATTCCTTTTATCCGTTCAGTCCACATTTTTCCGAGTTCAGGACTGCTTGCTTCCAAGCCGACAAGGAAGCATCCTCCTTTTCGTAAGACTCGTACCACCTCAGCCAACGCTATCTCTATGGGCGACCAAAAATAGACTGTTTCAAAAGCAGTAACAGCATCAAATGTCCCGTCTTTGTATGGCAAGGAGCACACACTTCCTTGCTGTATGAAACATCGTTTATTCAATTCTTTCACATTGTATTTGCTTGCAAAAACTACACTCTCTTCCGATAAATCTATACCATAAACCTTTCCTTGAGGACATTGTTTCAACAAACGATTCAGGTTGGCTCCACCTCCGCATCCAATATCTAGGACAGTCCATTGCGGTTGCCAGTTTACCTGTTTCATACCACGACGGGCCAAAGAAGCATGAAAACGATTCATTCCCCATAAAATCATCCGACCCCAAAAACCTTTCGGACAGCTTGTATTCTGCAAAATACTGTTTAATAAATGCTTGTTTCTCATATCAATATATGTTTAATTCTTGTTTAACGACCAATGGTAAGCGTTTCTATAAGCATCCCACATACTTTTATATACCCCCTCTTTCACAGATAAAATATTATGTTTTCCACATTGCACAATCCGGCCTTCTTTCATGACAACAATCTGATGAGCTGATACAATAGAAGACAAACGGTGAGCTATTACAATAACCGTCTTGTCTTTTATCAAAGACTGCAAGGCCATTTGCATCTTATACTCGTTTTCCGGATCAGCAAAAGCAGTGGCTTCGTCCAGTACTAGTATCGGCGCATTCTTCAAGATGGCGCGTGCCACGCATATCCGTTGCGCCTCACCGCCCGAAAGAAATATACCTTTATCCCCAATTTTAGTATCATAACCATCTGGCAACCGTTCTATGAAATCATGGCATTGGGCGGCTTCAGCAGCAGCTATCACCGCTTCTTTACCGGCAGAAGGAGAACCGATGGCAATGTTTTCATACAGCGTATCATAAAACAAGAAAGTGTCTTGAAAGACAAACGATACGGTATCCATCAACTCTGCTGTTGCTATTTGCTTGATATTCACACCACCGATAAGGATTTCGCCCTGCTCTACATCCCAAAAACGCGGTATCAAGTTGGCTACCGTCGATTTACCGCTACCAGATGGTCCTACGAGCGCAGTTATTTCCCCTTGCTGTGCCTTGAAATTGATATCATGCAAAACTTTCGTCCGTGTTCCCTGTTCTGTGTTCTCATAAAAAAATGACACATGACGAAATTCTATATCATACCTCTCCGGCACTTGTGGATGTTCCGGCTCGGGAATAGGTTGCCTCTCCAGTATGCGGTCAATACGTGCTACCCCCTCATTGATTTCCCGTGTGTTCCCACCCAAGAAAGTCAGTTTGTAAATAGGTGAAGCCACACCTGGTCCCATAATAATAAAAAACAACCATACCGCAGCCAGTGACAAAGATTGCGGGTTGGCATTCAGCAACAGGATACCCATTGGAAGAATGAATGTCACCATTGAACCAAGCAGAACAGTAAAGGCAATCATCCCGTTCTGGTAGGTATCACAGCATTTCAAAGCAAATGTCTTGTATGCCTGTATCTCTGCATTGAACTGGCGGAACGAGTATACACTTTGCCCAAAAATCTTTACTATAGGCATTCCACGAACATATTGTACAGCAGAAGTACTCATCCTTTCCTGTGCATCGTAATAGACACGCATAAACTCCTTCGCTTTCTTTCCCATAAAATTGGAAAATTGCAGGAAAAGGCTTAATACGACAACTGTCAAACACGCCACTGTCAACCATACATTTAATGAGAAGAAAATGACAAACATCACTGCCACCGTAGCTATCACATTTACCAAATCGGGGATAGTATGTGCAATGAATCCCTCTATCTTCTCGATGTTCTGATCCATCGTTTTCTTGATGGACCCGATGGAAGTGTTGTTCAGATAGCCCAACGGAAGTTTACCGATATGTTCGGATAAACGGACACGCAACCCATACAAGATTCGGAATGCGGCTACATGAGAGGACATAAGGGCAGCGTACAGCAAAACCAATCCGCCGACAAGTCCACCCAGTGCGATCCATCCCCAACGTATCATTTCAGTTCCATTTGCCAAAACAGGATTGCTGCCATGCAACAACAACTCTTTCAGCACCTCATAGACAGCCCAATAGGGCACAAGCATACACATGGCACTACCTACCGACAGCAAACCTGCCAGCAGAAGCAACCCTTTCTTCTGTCCCGCAATCTCTAACAAACGGGGCAATCCTTCTTTCTTCTTTTTCATATAATTGTACTATATCAAACGGATTATTAGTGAACGGTATTCAAATTTGTTCATAAAAAAAGGAGGAAACCTCCGTAAAGACTTCCTCCTTTCCTGCTGCCTTACTGTAGCAACCAGTCTGTATATACAAATTTTACCTGTCATATTCGAATAATGGCCCTCCAACCTTGGATCTCAAATAGAATATAATTGTGTAAAATAGCTTTCATTTCCTGTTTCGCTATTGAATGCCTCAAAAGCTCCTCAAACATAGTAAACATCCATACAGTATGCAAATGGATTATAAAATCGGGAATAGCTATATTTATCATCGGGTACTTTCTCTGCATCACCGTAAACCAGACTTTGACTAATTCGGTTGAACGGTCTGTATAATTCTCCCGAAAACGTTCCAATGAAGAACCTTGCGCACGAAATAACAGTATTTTCATCAATCTGTGGTGGGTGTCATACAAGGAAATATATTCGTTTATACAGGTTTCCAAGTATTCTTCCGACCTCATCATCATAATATCCTCGCCCTGTATTCCATGATGTTCCTGCAACAGCATTTCCAACGCATACAAAACCGGACGAACAACTTCATGAAACAGCTCATCCTTACTTTTAAAGTAGTTGTAAATATTTCCCACCCCAACACCTACATCCACAGCTATCTCACGCATGGAAGTCTTGGAATAACCTTTCAACTCAAATTGTTGTTTGGCTACATCCAAAATACGGCTACGTATGTTATCCTTTAATATTTGCATGTATAGTCAGCTGTGATTCTGTTTTTATGATGGCAAAGGTAATGAGCTTATCATTATCTGACAATACCTATTTTTAGGGATTTTACCCTCTCTAAAAACTACAAACAGGTTTCTATAGCCTCAGCCAAATCTTCATAACTTGCCAACGGGTTATCCGTGAAAACACTACGGATAACTAACTCTTTATCTATGACATAAACACGAGGTATCCCCGATTTAGCAAACTGATAGTATACCGTGCGGTTTTCTTGGACCGAATAGGGCAAAGTCAAATGATTTTCGTCCCAATAACGGACAATCTCTGCCGAACTCTCTTCCCTGCTAATACAAACCATCCGGATTCTTTGACCGTAATCCGTATATATTTTTTGCAGCACAGGAAGTTCTTTCCGGCAGTCCGGACAACCCGTATGAAAAAACACAATCAAGGAAACCTCTCCTTTCAGGGTTTCGGAAGTTATTATTTGTCCATCATCCATTACCACAGAAAAAACAGGAATGTTCTCTCCTGTTTGTAAATCAACAGTACCTTCCTCCACATCATCATCAATACACGCTATAAACATTACACAGGTCCAAAACAGAAAACAGACCGTTTTTATATAATTCTTCATTTTCATTTCTATTTTTCTTCTTTACAAAGATAACATGATTTTCATGAAATTACTACTTTTGCAGCATGAAACAAGAATTAAAAGAAAACCAAGGACTACCTGCCTCCTTACTTTGGACGCTAGCAATTATTGCGGGAATCTCCGTTGCCAATTTATATTATAACCAACCTTTATTAAATCGCATCAGCCGTGATCTCCAAACATCCGAATTCACCGCCAACCTGATAGCAATGATTACCCAAATAGGTTATGCCATCGGATTGCTGTTCATTATTCCTTTGGGAGATTTATTTAAAAGGAAAACCATTATTCTAATCAATTTCACAGTCCTAATCGTTTCATTACTAACCATCGCACTGACTCCTTATATCCATCTCATTTTATTTGCCTCTCTGCTGACCGGCATTTGTTCGGTGATGCCACAAATCTTTATCCCCATAGCTGCACAATTCTCCACCCCCAAAACCAAAGGAAGAAATGTAGGCATGATTGTATCAGGGTTACTGACTGGTATTTTGGCTTCGCGCGTAGTCAGCGGAATTGTCGGCGAATATTTGGGATGGCGGTTTATTTTCTTTGTAGCGGCGGGAATGATGGTGATATGTCTCATCATTATCATGCGTGTACTACCCGATATGCCATGTAATTTTAAAGGGAAATATAGTGATCTGATGAAATCCTTGTTTTCATTAGTGATAGAATACCCCCAGTTACGTATTTCTTCCTTACGTGCCGGAATTGCTTTCGGTTCATTCCTAGCTCTGTGGACTTCGCTGGCATTCAAAATGGGACAAGCTCCTTTCTTTGCAGGAAACAATATTGTAGGGTTATTAGGATTGTGCGGCATAGCAGGAGCTCTCACCGCCTCGTATATAGGAAAATATGTACATGTTTTGGGAGTCAAACGACTGAATTACATAGGTTGTGGCTTGATTTTTGTAGCGTGGTTCTCACTTTATTTCGGTCAGGACTCTTACGTGGGTATCATCACCGGAATTTTTATTATAGATATAGGTATGCAATGTATCCAATTGAGTAATCAGACTACGATTTTCGCCCTCAACCCGAAAGCAGCCAACCGTATTAATACCATTTTTATGACAACTTATTTTATAGGTGGTTCCGTAGGTACATTCCTTGCCGGAACATTCTGGCATTGGTTTGGATGGCAAGGAGTAGTAGGAACAGGGATCGCATTAACAGCCTGTTCCTTTATGATAAATATCTTTGCAAAAAGATAAATCAAGAATCCATATCACTCAGATGCAGTTCCAGCGCCTTGACGGAAATATAAATCTCGCGGACAGAAATGCCTAAAGAAATAATGAGCAGCACCAGTGCCAGTCCAAAAATATATACGGATATGAGGTAAAGCTGTATATACATTAAAAACATACTGACCACGCAAAGCAACAAGCTCCCGATACCTGTCACCTGCATAGCACGTGTCAGATAAAGGCGTTTGCGGAGATTAGAAATCTGTGCTGCCGTAACCGCCGAATGATTTTCACGATACTGATCCTTCAACGTGCGTACTAACTGGGCATATGACAGAAAACGATTGGTATATGCCAGCATAATCAGCGATATGGCTGAGAACAATAAAGCAGGAGTTGTTAAATCTATTTCCATTTTTATAGGTATTTCAAAGTTAGAATATTGCAAAGATAAAGTAAATATCCCGATATTCTCCTTCCTTTTTACAATGAAAGGAATATCTTTGCAATAAAAATAATTCCAATAAACTAATATGCAAACCATAAAATTATACATAAAAGACTGGTTGGCTATCCATCCTTATATCCAACAACAGACTACAGACAGATATTTTGTCGATCTGGCTAACCGATTATACTCCACTTGTACGATAAGAGAGATTCCCGAATCCATTAAAAAGAAGTTATGTCTTTACACCGCTGCCTATTTTGAAGATGTCATTTCAGGTTTAGGTCTATGGCAAGCATTCATCAAAAAGCATCTGGAACTATATGATACGTCACTTCCTTTCTATACCATCCGACCGGATTATATAAAAGATGAGATCAATGAGGAAGATATCCGTTTCATCATTTGGAACACTTTAGAGAAGGCTCCATATAAACATCTGTATATCAATCCGATGGACAGGAATATCGAAGAAACTGCACATTTATTTTTCCGGATATTGGATGAAGAATATGAAACGGCTCCCGCCAATGCCACGTTACAGGAGTTCTTTATGGATTTCAAAGGAAAAGAGGACGCAAACCATAAACTACGCTGGCTGTTCGGACATACTTATCTCACAGAACCATCTGTACAAGAATATATTGCACAGGTTACAGAAACCGACAAATTCATCATTCCATGTGGCCCCCTTGCCCTGTTTCTTCATGAATGGATTGACCTGCTGACCAACGGAGAAACCGAATGTTGGGAAGAGATAGAAGGACTATACCCTGCCATTCCCGAAATATCGGACGAGATGAAGGAAAGGAACCACCATACCTATCAATTGTTCACGCAAGGCACAAATGGTGCCCGTATCGTATATCTGAAAAGCTATAAAGAACTACACAGTTTCCTTACCCAAGTATTACAATGGCCGGACGATTCCAATCACACTTTGCCCCAAATGAAGGAACATAAGGATTTCATCATGATGGTAAATTCCGAAAAAGGTATTCTATTGGCGAAGGATATATGCAAATACATCAGTGATCCTCTTAACCCGATGTATGATGCCGCAACGGCTGCCCAAGAGGCATTCAGCCTGCTTACTATCCCGACCAAATGTCCGCCGGACCTGATGGAATATTTAATAAACAACCACTATATCCCCGATGCACAATTCCCCGAATTTGGTGAAAAGGAACTGGTTCAAAAGAATGCGGACTTTATAGCCCGCCATTCCTTATTGTATTACTACAGGGGAGATTAGACCCTCCCCACCGCTACTTCGTTCACCAAAGGTCTACCTTCAACAAAGTCTTTCACGTTTTGTAGAGTAGTATGAGCAATATTCGTCATTGCCTCTTTGGTAAAAAAAGCCTGATGTGAAGTTACAATCACATTATTGAAAGACAGAAGACGAGCTAAAGTGTCATCATCAATAATCTTATCAGACTTATCTTCATAAAAATAAGGCTCTTCTTCCTCGTATACATCCAGACCGGCATATCCCACTTTTTTGGTCTTCAGCCCCTCTATCAAGGCATTGGTGTGAATCAACTGCCCACGCCCCGTATTGATAATCATCACCCCATCTTTCATTTTACTGATGGAATAATCATTAATCAGATACTTTGTCTGTTCTGTCAAAGGACAATGCAGGGAGATGATATCCGAACTATGATAAAGTTCATCCAAAGTACAATAAACCACCTGATGTTCACGGGCAAAATTGTAATCGGGATAAAGATCATATGCAAGAACATTCATACCAAATCCACGTAATATCTGAATTAAAATCTTGGCAATCTTACCCGTACCGATAATTCCGGCAGTCTTGCCATGCATATCAAATCCCATAAGTCCATGCAAAGAAAAGTTTCCGTCACGTGTGCGCATTGTGGCACGAGGAATCTTACGATTGAGTGACAACATCAATGCCACTGTAAATTCGGCAACAGCATATGGCGAATATGCCGGTACCCGTACCACTTTCATCTTACCTGCCGTTGCCGCTAAATCCACATTATTATAACCAGCACATCTTAAAGCCAGCAGTTTAACACCATTATCCGCCATTGCCCGGATAACTTCGGCATCAGCCGTATCGTTTACGAAGATGCAAACCACATCCACTCCTTTGGTCAACACCACGTTATTCATATTCAAATGGCCTTTGTAATACCTGATATCAAAGCCAAACTTCTCATTAGCCTCCGTAAACGAGTGTTCGTCGTAGGGTTTCGTGTCGTAAAAAGCTATTTTATAAGCCATAATTATTTTTTATTTATAGTTCATATAAATAACAAAAACACGTCCCTTACTGTTCACATACAGACTTATAGTTTTTTCAGTTCTGTGTACAGGCACTGCACAGGGAGTCCCATCACATTGAAGTAACTACCCGAAATTCCACAGACACCAATGAAGCCTATCCACTCTTGTATACCATAAGAACCAGCCTTATCCATCGGCTTGTAAACCCGAATATAATAATCGATCTCCTCATCGGACAATTCTGCAAACGTTACTTCTGTCACAGCAGAAAAACTTCTCTGAGTCCTGGCAGTAGTCAGACAAACCCCAGTTATCACCTGATGGGTCTTGCCAGAAAGCTTCCACAACATCTGCCGTGCATCATCCTCGTTATGAGGCTTGCCCATGACTACACCGTCCAACCATACAATGGTATCAGCAGTAATAATCAATTCGTCCGGATGCATGATATTCCGGTAAGCAGCCGCCTTCTCGCAAGCTATATACAAAGGAATTTCCTCTGCTTTCAATGTATCCGGATAGGTTTCCTCTATGCCGGGTAGTGTTTTTACCTCATATTTTATACCTAAGCCGGATAACAATTCTTTGCGGCGCGGAGAATTGGAAGCAAGGATTATTTTATATTTTTCTAAATTTTCCAACATAGCTTTTCTTTATTTCATTACCACCCGAAGGCTCTTTCATGAGCCATCCATTTTCCTTGAGCCTTCAAAACCTGTTCCACCACGTCACGGCCACATCCATAGCCCCCATTACGATGAGAAATATAAACAGCTGTTTCTTTTATCTCAGGTGCCGCATCAGCAGGACAACAAGGTAGCCCACACAAACGCATCACTTCATAATCGGGAATATCATCGCCCATATAGAGTATCTCCTCATCCTGCAATCCATATTTTTCCTTCAAATGGGCATACTCCCGGGTCTTTACCGCAGCAGCCAGATAAACATCCTTGATACCCAGCCCCTCATAACGCTTACGCACCGCCTCGGTATTTCCACCAGTAATGATGGCAACATGCAGCCCGCATTTCACAGCCAACTGTAATGCATACCCATCCTTGATATTAACCGTACGCATGGGTTCACCATTGGGGTGCAAATAAATAGTTTCCGCACTCAATACCCCATCGACATCAAATACCAATGCCTTTATTTTCTTTAAATCATAGTTTATCATACCACTTATGAGTTCTTTCCCTCTTTATTTGTCTGAATAACAGACAAAGGGAGATCATGAATACTTTTACTTATCTTTTCGTACAATTCCTGCAAAGACTCCTCATCCGCCAACATCTCCAAATGTTTGCTTATTACGTTTTCATCGTAGCGTACAGCCGGACCTGTCTGCGCCTGTGTGGGAGAAAGTTCATGTACTTTGCCGGCAGTTTCGTCTATCAGCGGAAGCATCACTTCAAAAGAAATCCCCTGCTTTTCCAGTATATGTGAACTTAATGCATACATATGGTTAGCAAAATTACAAGCAAAGACTGCCGCCAGGTGCAAATGCCTACGTTGACCGGAAGTCACTTCATACACTTTAGGACTGAGACGAACTGCCACCATACGCAGCACTCCCACTTCTGCCGGAGCAGATGCTTCTATAAAAAAAGGTACGGTATTGAAATCAACTTCACGCTGCTTGCTAAAAGTCTGCATAGGATAAAGTACCCCATAGCGTTTTACCAACCCCTTCCATAAATCCATAGGCATACTACCCGCCGTATGTACAAACAAAGCCTGCTCCCTTCCTTTCACCAATACAGGAGCCAATTGTCGCAAAACTGCATCTTTCAGCGCTACAATATACAAATCGGCATCCCGACGTATCTCATCCGGCACAATTGTGTAGTCTACTAAAAGTCTGTCAGCCAATGCAGAAGCAGACTCCTCTGTACGGCTGTATACCTGCAAAATAAGACACCCTGCCTTTTGTAAAGCGATTCCCAAATGGGTAGCCACATTGCCAGCTCCTATCAGAACTATTTTCATCATCGGGTCGAAACTAAATATAAAATAACTCCTAACAACAACAAAGCCGCCGGCAACAAATAAGCAGACATCTGCCCCAACAAAGCTATCACCAAACTGATATTCAATATCAGCCATATACCCGCCAATACAATTCCTACTGACTTATCGGCCTTGAACCAAAGGAAAATAACAGCTGCATACAGTAACAGATTGTCTTTCTGCATAACCCATGGCAACCCGTGTGAGGCAAATCCTATAAACTTATCGATCAGATAAAGCATACCCATCACAATGAGAAACACCGCAGAAGCTTTATACGTATCCTTATGATTGACAGCAGCCACGTTTACTTGCCTCCAAATTTATTGATGTGAATTTTCTCCCATTGCAAATGGTCCTCATTAAAAGGCTTGCGTTCCATGCCCTTATGTCCTACCGCTATAATGGAAACCACCTGCAACTGCAACGGAATATCAAGCAGCGTATGCACGTATTCACCCGAGGGTATCCCGGTAGCGGTAAAACGTTCACGCACCTGTATCCAACAACTTCCCAACCCCAAATCTTCTGCCTGCAACTGGATCATTATGGAAGCAATTGCCGCATCTTCAATCCAAACATCACTAGCCAACGGATCAGCCATCACAACTACAGCCATAGCAGCATCCGCTAGAAAAGCTGCCCCCATTTCCTTACAATGGGAAAGTTTTTCCAGCATATCCTTATCATCTACCACAAGAAACTGCCAGCAATTGCTACGTTTAGAAGACGGAGCCATCAAAGCAGCCTTCAACAAAGCAACCACCTCTTCCTGTGTCAACTCTTGATCCGTGAACTTACGCATACTGCGTCTGTTCTTTATTAAGTCACTAAATTGTTCCATAATATACTCAGTTAATTTATTTTTCTGCACAAATATACAACTAGAATGTGGATTGATAAACAAAAAACAATAAATTTGCAATTAGAGATGCCTGTCAGATTAAGTACATATCGCAAAGGAAATGCCATTCCCCCTCTGCCTGGAACAAACATTTTCCATTCTACCGAGTTATTTCATGTCTTTGAAATGACTCGGGGATACGAACCTCTGCTTATCGTAGCCTATATAGGAAACCGTCCTGTAGGCAAACTGCTGGCTGTCATCCGGAAGAGTATGCGCTTGTTCCCCCCCGCAATCATCAAACGATGCGAGATTTATGGCACAGGCGAGTATTTTGATGAAGAACAGAATAAGGAAGACCTGTTCGGGGAAATGTTGGAACATCTCACCAACGAAGTATTATGCAAATCGTTCCTCATCGAGTTCCGCAACTTGGAAAATCCGCTATTCGGATACAAAGCTTTCAGAAAGAACAACTATTTCGCCATTAATTGGCTAAGAGTACGTAACTCACTGCACAGTAAAGTCCCTTACGAACGGCTGAGCATGTCTCGCAAAAGACAAATAAACAAAGCGTTGAGAAACGGTGCCATCATGGAAGTAGCCGACAATGAGAAAGATATTCAAGATTTCTCACGAATGTTGAAAAAAGCCTATTCCTCACAGGTAAGAAAACATTTCCCGGACATCGGCTTTTTCCGGCTATTAGCATGGCAAAACCCAGAAAAAGAATTAGCCAAAGTGTTTCTTGTGAAATATAAAGGCAAAATCATAGGTGGTTCTATCTGTCTTTTCTCAAAAGAAAGTGCTTATCTGTGGTTCTCAGGAGGTATGCGGAAAACCTATGCTTTTCTTTACCCCGGTATTCTAGCCGTATGGGCACCTATTACCTATGCTCACGAAAAAGGATATGCACATTTGGAATTCATGGATGCAGGATTACCGTTCAAAAAGCACGGTTACAGGGACTTTATACTCCGCTTTGGCGGCAAGCAGAGCAGTACACGCCGCTGGTTCCGCTTCAGTTGGAAGTGGCTGAACAAACTCTTGTGCAAATTCTATATTTAATTCATTTTTGTCTTTTTGTCTAAAGTGTTGTGAAGCATCTCGCAAATAAGAAATAAAATTGAAGAAATATTTCTTTATTTAACTCGAAATTACTTTCTTTGTGCAGTTTTATCTGAAAACTTGAGTATAAAACCAAACTATTAAAATTATAAGATCATGAAAATCTCACACATTGAACACCTGGGCATTGCCGTAAAGAGCATTGAAGAGGCCCTGCCGTATTATGAAAACGTATTAGGTCTGAAATGCTACAATATCGAAACAGTAGAGGATCAGAAAGTTAAAACCGCTTTTCTGAAAGTAGGTGATGTTAAAATAGAACTGCTGGAACCTACAAGCCCCGAAAGCACTATCGCAAAGTTCATTGAAAAAAATAATGGCAACGGTGGTATGCATCATTTGGCTTTTGCAGTGGAAGATGGTGTGGCAAATGCGTTAGCCGAAGCGGAAACCACTGGCATCCGTCTCATTGACAAAGCTCCGCGTAAAGGTGCTGAAGGTTTGCAAATTGCTTTTTTACATCCCAAATCAACTTTGGGTGTCCTGACTGAGCTTTGCGAAAAACCATAAAACACGAGATCTGACTATTCACAATTGAAATCAGTGTATTTAGTCTGGTTCAAGCGTAAATAGAAATATTTTTTAATCGTAAATTGTAAAATCATAAGTAAAATGAGCAATCAACTTGAAAAAATAAAAGAACTTATCGAACGCCGGGCTACAGCACGCATGGGTGGAGGTGATAAAGCAATTGCAAAACAGCATGAAAAAGGAAAATATACAGCCCGCGAACGCATAGCCATGTTGCTGGATGAAGGCAGTTTCGAAGAAATGGATATGTTTGTGGAACACAGATGCACCAATTTTGGCATGGAGAAAAAACATTATCCGGGCGACGGTGTAGTAACAGGTTGTGGTACCATAGAAGGACGTTTAGTTTACATCTTTGCACAGGATTTCACTGTTTCTGCCGGTTCTCTGTCAGAAACAATGTCTCTGAAAATCTGCAAAGTAATGGATCAAGCCATGAAAATGGGTGCTCCCTGTATCGGTATCAATGACTCGGGTGGCGCACGTATTCAAGAAGGTATCAATGCGCTGGCCGGTTATGCTGAAATTTTCCAACGCAATATTCTTGCTTCAGGTGTTATTCCACAGATTTCAGGTATTTTCGGTCCTTGTGCAGGCGGAGCTGTTTACTCTCCTGCGCTGACAGACTTCACATTGATGATGGAAGGCACATCATACATGTTCCTTACCGGACCGAAAGTGGTAAAGACTGTTACAGGTGAAGATGTAAGCCAAGAAAACTTAGGTGGTGCAAGCGTTCATTCTACCAAATCCGGTGTTACTCATTTTACTGCCAAGACGGAAGAAGAAGGGTTAGCCATGATCCGCAAATTGTTAAGCTATATTCCTCAAAATAATCTGGAAGAAGCTCCCTATGTAGACTGTACCGATCCTATCGACCGTCTGGAAGACTCTTTGAACGAAATTATCCCCGACAGCCCCAACAAACCATACGATATGTATGAGGTGATCAGCGCCATCGTAGATAATGGTGAGTTTTTGGAAGTCCAACCTCACTACGCTAAAAATATCATCATTGGTTTCGCACGTTTCAACGGACAATCTGTAGGTATTGTTGCAAACCAGCCAAAATATCTGGCGGGTGTACTTGACAGCAATGCGTCACGTAAAGGTGCGCGTTTTGTACGTTTCTGCGACGCTTTCAATATACCTCTTGTTTCATTGGTAGATGTTCCGGGATTCCTTCCAGGCACAGGACAAGAATACAACGGCGTAATCCTCCACGGCGCCAAGTTGCTGTATGCTTACGGCGAAGCGACTGTACCCAAAGTAACAATTACCCTGCGTAAATCATACGGCGGATCTCACATTGTAATGAGCTGTAAACAACTTCGCGGTGATATGAATTATGCATGGCCTACTGCCGAAATCGCCGTTATGGGTGGTGCAGGTGCAGTAGAAGTATTATACGCCCGCGAAGCCAAAGAACAGGAAAATCCTGTCGCATTCCTAGCCGAAAAAGAAGCTGAATACACCAAGCTGTTCGCCAATCCTTACAATGCTGCCAAATATGGCTATATTGATGATGTGATTGAACCGCGTAATACCCGTTTCCGCATCATCCGTGCATTGCAACAGTTGCAAACTAAGAAATTAACCAATCCGGCTAAGAAGCATGGTAATATTCCTCTTTAATTAAAAATTAAAAATTGAGAATTGAACATGAAGAAATTAAATATAGGAATATTCCTTTCTTTGCTGCTGATGGTGGGTTTATGTTCTTGTGGAGAACAGAAATCAAACACCAAGCTGGTACTGAATGAAGTGCTGATTGAAAATGAAAGCAATTTCCAAGATGACTACGGAGTACACAGCGCATGGATTGAAATATTCAATAGATCATTTGGTAGCGCAGACCTTGCCGGTTGTTTACTGAAGGTGAGCAGCCAGCCTGGAGATACTGCTACTTATTTTATCCCTAAAGGTGATGTATTGACTTTGATCAAACCTCGCCAGCACGCTTTGTTCTGGGCAGATGGTGAACCTAACCGTGGTACTTTCCACACCAACTTCACCCTGAATGCCGCAACGAACAATTGGATCGGCTTGTATGATTCAGGCAAGAAATTATTGGATCAGATTATAGTTCCTGCAGGTACATTACAGGCAAACCAATCATACGCACGTGTCAGCGACGCTGCAAATGAATGGGAAGTAAAAGGTTCTAGTGCAGACAAGTATGTAACTCCTAGCACTAACAACAAGACTATCAACAGCAACGCTAAGATGGAAAAGTTTGAAGAACATGACAGTGTGGGTATTGGTATGTCCATATCAGCTATGAGTGTCGTATTCGTAGGCTTGCTCCTTCTGTTTATTGCTTTCAAAGTTATAGGCCGTATTTCTGTCAACCTGAGCAAGCGCAATGCCATGAAGGTAAAAGGTATTACCGACAAACAAGAAGCCAAAGAAAAGAAACTGGGTGAAGCTCCAGGCGAAGTATTCGCCGCAATTGCCATGGCTATGCACGAAATGCAAAGCGATGTACACGATGTAGAAGAAACTGTTCTTACCATTACTCGTGTAAAACGTAGCTATTCACCGTGGAGTTCTAAGATTTATACCTTGCGTGAAACTCCCCACAAAAAGTAAGTCACCAATAAAAAGATAAAACGATGAAAGAATATAAATATAAGATTAACGGTAACATATATAAGGTTGCCATTGGAGATATAGAAGATAATATCGCTCATGTTGAAGTAAACGGCACTCCTTACAAAGTAGAAATGGAAAAAGCCCCGAAAGCTGTAGTGAAACCGGTAGTTCGTCCTGCATCAACCAGCCCTGCTCCGGCTCCAACTACAGTAGTAAAGCCTGCTGCAACTTCTACAGGAAAATCGGGCGTTAAATCTCCGTTGCCAGGTGTAATCCTTGATATTAAGGTAAATGTTGGTGATACCGTAAAAAAGGGGCAAACCATCATTATCCTTGAAGCTATGAAGATGGAGAATAACATCAACGCAGACAAAGACGGCAAGATCACCGCAATCAATGTAAGTAAAGGAGAATCCGTTCTCGAAGGTACTGACCTTGTAATTATTGAATAATATGGGAGAATTTATCAACTTTTTAGGGAATAACCTAGCTGACTTTTGGACATATACGGGTTTTGCCAATGCTACTGTTGGTCATATCGTAATGATCCTGATAGGTTTATTCTTCATATACCTTGCCGTGGCCAAGGAATTTGAGCCGATGTTGCTCATTCCTATCGGTTTTGGTATCTTGATCGGTAATATTCCTTTCAACATGGAAGCCGGACTGAAAGTCGGCATCTATGAGGAAGGTTCTGTTCTTAATATTTTATATCAAGGAGTTACCTCCGGATGGTATCCACCACTTATCTTTTTAGGTATCGGTGCAATGACGGATTTCTCGGCATTGATTTCAAATCCTAAACTGATGTTGATTGGTGCTGCCGCACAGTTTGGTATTTTCGGTGCATACATGATTGCATTGGCAATGGGCTTTGATCCGATGCAGGCTGGTGCTATCGGCATCATCGGTGGTGCGGACGGTCCGACAGCAATCTTCCTTTCATCCAAACTGGCGCCTAACCTGATGGGAGCTATTGCGGTATCAGCCTATTCATACATGGCATTGGTACCGGTTATCCAGCCGCCTATCATGCGTCTGCTCACTACCAAGCACGAACGTTTGATCCGTATGAAACCACCACGCGTCGTTTCTCATACAGAAAAAGTAATGTTCCCTATCATTGGTTTGTTACTTACTTGTTTTCTGGTTCCGTCGGGTCTGCCTCTATTGGGTATGCTTTTCTTTGGTAACTTATTGAAAGAAAGCGGTGTAACCCGTCGCTTAGCAGAAACTGCCCGCGGTCCGCTGATTGATACCATTACCATCTTATTAGGATTGACAGTAGGTGCTTCCACGCAAGCTTCAGAGTTCCTTACCATTGATTCGATCTTGATTTTCGCGCTGGGTGCATTGTCATTCATCATTGCTACTGCTTCTGGAGTTATCTTCGTGAAGATATTCAACTTGGTATTAGGTAAGGATAACAAAATCAACCCGCTTATCGGTAATGCCGGTGTATCTGCTGTTCCCGACTCGGCACGTATCTCTCAGGTTATTGGTCTGGAATATGATCCTACCAACTACTTGTTGATGCATGCTATGGGTCCCAACGTAGCTGGTGTAATCGGTTCTGCCGTAGCAGCCGGTATTTTACTTGGATTCTTGATGTAATTCATTGAACAACAACAAATAAAATCCTCTTCAACTAATATGTGGAAGAGGATTTTTTATTGATATAGATTAAGAAATGAATGATTTATTATGAATTTTGAATGATTAGTTATATAAGATATGCTGAAAAACATATAAATTTGCCACCGTAAAACCAAACTAAATTAAACGAAGATGGAAAAGAAAACAGTTAAGTACCATATTCCCCAACACGGAATATATATGTACGCACGTACTAATTCTGGGAAAACTGAACTCATTGTCCTAAACAGCACCAATGCCGAACAAGTGGTGGCTAATAACCACTACCGCATAATGACAAATGACTCAAAAAGCGGTAAAGAACTTATCAGTGGCAAAAAAATTGACCTTACCAAAAATATGACAGTCGGTGCACGTCAATCATTGATTATTGAATTATAATTGTTTTTTAAGGTAAGAAGGTAAAATGAGAAGGTAAGAATAAAGGCGGCTTTATAAAGGGTCGCCTTTATTTATATCTCTTCTACCTCTTTTATTTGCGTGAAACAATTGTCCCTGTAGCTTGATAAGTAGGCATAACCAACATTTCTGCAATCTGCATATATTCTGGTACAGAAGCAGCAAAATAAACAGTTTCCGCAATATCATCTCCCGTCAATGGACGAATACCTTTATATACATTATCCGCCTTTTCCTTATCTCCTCGGAAACGAATAACTGAAAAATTTGTTTCTACCAACCCCGGTTTAATATTAGTCACTCTCAATGGAGTATCAACTAAATCTATACGCAGTCCATCCGATAAAGCTTTCACAGCGGCCTTTGTAGCACAATACACACTACCTCCCGGATAAGCAGCATCTCCGGCAATAGAACCAATATTAATAATATGTCCTCGTTTACGTTCCACCATTCCCGGTACAATCAGGCGTGTCATTGCCAGCAAAGCCTTAACATTAGTATCTATGACAATATCCCACTCATCCAGACTACCTTCCTGTTCTTTATCCGTACCGATAACCAACCCAGCATTATTCACCAGTATATCAATGGATTGCCATTCCTTGGGTAATGATTCCAAAGCAGACGTTGCCGCCTTACGGTCGCGCACGTCAAAAGGAAGCAAATATATTTCCGTACCATATTGCTTTTCTAATTCTTCTTTCAATGCACTCAGTTTATTTACGTTACGAGCATTTAAAATCAAACTTGCTCCCTGTGAAGCAAACTTGCGAGCGCATCCGGCACCGATACCGCTGGAAGCTCCTGTAATAAAAACAATTTTATCCATTTTATTATTTCGATTTATTAAAGAACTTACTGAAAAATAGTATTTGATAGTCTATGGCATTATTCCAATACCTGCCTGTATGCCCGCCCGGACGGATGATAAAGTCATGATTTATTTTCTTCTTCAACAGTTTTTCGTGTACAGCCTTATTCACTTCCAGAAAGAAATCATCACAACCGCAATCTATTATAACAGCCAGATCACCATTTTTTATCTTATCCAACTGATTAATTACCGTATGTTCGTCCCATCTCTGCTTGTTGCTCGCTTCTTCGCCTAATTGCTTCTTCATCTCCCAATTATTGGGAAACGGACGGATATCTAAACCTCCGCTCATACTACCTCCTCCTCCAAAGACATCTTTATGACGGATGGACAACCATAAACTTCCATGACCACCCATACTTAACCCGGTGATAGCACGTCCCCCTCTCTCCACTTTCGTAGTAAAATTCTTATCAATATAGTTCACCAATTCTTTTGATACGAATGTTTCATAACGGTACTCCTTATTCAAAGGGCTGTCCCAATACCAACTGTTCTTCCCGTCCGGACAAACAAAAATGATTCCTTCCTTGTCAGCTATTTGAGGTAATTCCGGTTTTATACCGAGCCACGTTCCCGCATTGCCTCCATATCCGTGAAGCAGATAAAGTACGGGACATTTTTCACCTGCCATGGCTTTATCCGGACAGATGGTAATTACCTGAACCTCCTTATTCATTGCGTCACTATGTACCGACAAAGTATCCACTTTGGCCGCCTGCATTCCCACAGACAAACACCAGCTTCCTATCAAAAAAGCCCAATATTTTTTTTTCATGTATATAAAAAATTACCCGATGTAAAAGTACAATATAATTTGCAATTTAGTTGCATCTTCTTTCCACTATCTTTGTTGCCATAAATAAAAAGAAACAATGAAAAAAATAAAATTAGAATCAGTTTTCAATGAATTCACTTTAATGGGGATAGCTGTATCAGGAGCATTCTATCTAGGAGAATACTGGGAAGGTATTGCCGTTATTCTGTTCTATCTCATAGGTGAATGGTTCCAACACAAAGCTGTACACAAAGCACGCAGCAACATCAAAGCATTATTGGATGTACGTCCCGAAACAGCCACTGTAGTATATAATAACACATATAAAATAACAGCACCGGAAAAAGTACAGCCAGGAGAAACCATTGAAGTAAAAGTTGGAGAAAAAGTACCTCTAGACGGATTTTTACTGGAAGATTCCGCTTCATTTAATACGGCCGCCCTAACCGGAGAAAGTGTTCCCCGGACTCTATATAAACAAGAAGAAGTTTTAGCAGGAATGATCGCTTCAGATAAAGTGGTACGGATCAAAGTAAACAAACCGTATGATCAAAGTACGTTAGCACGTATCCTCACTTTAGTACAAGATGCAGCAGAAAGAAAAGCCCCTGCCGAATTATTTATCCGCCGTTTTGCACGAATTTATACACCGATAGTGACAGGACTGGCGATACTAGTTGTCATACTCCCCTATTTATACTCTCTGATAAAACCTGAATTCATTTTTGTTTTTGATGATTGGTTCTATCGGGCTTTAGTATTCCTAGTCATATCATGTCCTTGCGCATTAGTGGTCAGCATTCCATTAGGATACTTTGGAGGTATTGGTGCCGCATCTCACAAAGGGATTCTTTTCAAAGGGGGTAATTATCTAGATGCCATAACCCAAATAAACACCGTAGTATTCGATAAAACCGGAACACTCACCCAAGGTGTATTCAGTGTTCAGGCAATATCGGCAGCCGAAGGTGTTTCGCAAAAGGAACTGCTTCAACTTATCGCCTCTATAGAGAGTTTCAGCAATCATCCTATCGCAAAAGCCATTGTCAAATATGCGGAAGAACAAAGTATATCTCTTAACTCGTCACTGAGAATCACTGAATTTGCCGGATATGGAATAAAAGCCGTAACAAACGGTAAAGAAGTATATGTAGGAAATACACGGTTATTATCAAAATACGGCATCTCTTTTCCCTATGAAATCAGCAACATGACAGAAACAATCGTGCTATGTGCAATGGAAAACAAATATTTGGGATATCTTTCATTGGCGGATACCCCAAAACCTGATGCTGTACAAGCCATCCGCGAGCTGAAAGACTTAAATATTAATAATATTCAAATATTATCGGGAGATAAACAGACAATTGTTTCTAATTTAGCCGAAAAGATAGGTGTCACACATGCTTTCGGCGATTTACTACCCGAAGGTAAAGTAGCACATTTAGAACAATTAAAAGCAAATTTTGAAAATCGTGTAGCTTTTGTAGGAGACGGTATCAATGATACTCCCGTACTGGCACTCAGCGATGTTGGGATTGCCATGGGTGGTCTAGGCTGTGACGCTGCTATAGAGACTGCGGATGTAGTGATACAAACAGACCAACCCAGTAAAGTAGCGGAAGCTATAAAAATAGGAAAACAGACCCATCGCATTGTATGGCAAAATATATCGATGGCATTCGGAGTGAAATTGTTAGTATTGCTATTAGGAGCCGGCGGAATGGCCACTATGTGGGAAGCTATATTTGCAGATGTAGGCGTAGCTTTACTCGCCATTTTTAATGCAATGAGAATACAGAAATGAAAAGAATAAAATGATTTGACCTATGAATGAAACAATCTATTTAAAAAAATTGGAACAGCGGGAAATCAAACCGACAGCCATACGTCTGCTTATTCTAAAAACCATGATGCAGCACAAAGAAGCATTTTCACTGTTGGATTTGGAAAACGAATTGGATACGGTAGACAAATCAACCATCTACCGCACCATAACCCTTTTTTTAGCCCATCATTTGGTTCATGGCATTGATGACGGCACAGGATCGTTAAAATATGCCGTGTGCAGCAATGATTGCAATTGTGAGGTAGACGATCTCCACACTCACTTTTATTGTGAGAACTGTCATCGCACGTTTTGTATGAAAAGTATCCACGTGCCCATCGTGACACTACCTCCCGGATTCACCGTACAAAGTATCAATTATGTCCTGAAAGGTCTATGCTCGGAATGCTCTCATCAACATGTGTGACTATTGCCAAAAAAGGAAATCAATCCTAAAGCCCATTTTGAAATAATCGAATGCAGGCATCCGAATTTACAGATCGGATGCCATTCATCTAATTGTCAGTTATTCAAAGCTGTAATATCTTCTTGTATAGTGTCCGACCTTTTAATGAACATCCATCAAGAAATGCAGTATTTTTATTTGGGAGCAAGAAACTTCTTACTCAGCCATTTTCTTACGGGCTCATCATACAGTTTCAGACACAGGCAAGCCAAAATGACACTCAAAACAAAAACACCCACAGCTACATACCAAGTTTCTCCCAATGTATAAAGTTTATTCTCAATCAACCATGCGTAGAACAAATACATCAACGGATAATGTACTACATAAACCGGATAGGATATATCTCCCAAGAACTTGCATATCTTTGTAGACTGCTTATCCGTAGTAGTACCCGACGCCCCCAGCCACACAAGAAAAGGAAAAACCGCAATTACACAAAAAGCTTCATAAATACCATTCATGCAAATCGGCTCCAATCCTTCCAGATAAGGAACCGAGAACAGCGCAATCAGTATAATAGTACATATCCAAAATGCCCCATTCACCTTCATAGGCTTAAAGTTACGCGACATCAACATACCCAACGAGAATGGGAAAAGCATACGTAAGGTTCCACCTAAGAAATTCACTCCGTCGAGTGTCCATCCCACTCCCATATTCCCATAACCAGACACATTGAAAACAGCAAATGACGCTAATGCCATACCCAGCAACACAACCAGCACAGCCAATGCTTTATTAGACAAACGACGAATGAACAACGCATAAAGAATATTACCTATATACTCAAAAAACAGGGACCAGCAAGGTCCGTTCAATGGAAACATCTCACCATTACCACGAACTTCATATCCCACACCCGGCATGGCAGGAATAAAGAATATTGTACAAAGCAAAGACAACATAATCATGGAAATGGCGACATGCGTTCCATCCCATTGCACACAACCTTGAATACAGAACGTAATAGCTCCCAAAACAGCACCCATAATTACCATCGGATGAAGACGGATCAAACGGCGTTTGAAAAAGTCTTTCATAGTGAAATTCTTCCCCCAACGGTCATCATACGCATAACCGATAACAAAACCCGAAAGAATAAAAAAGAAATCCACAGCAAGATACCCGTGGTTGAGAGTCTCGATATTACCGGCACTAGCAAAAGCAAAGCCTTCAAATACATGATACCATATTACCATAAGAGCAGCGACTCCTCTCAATCCATCAAGAAGATCATAATGAGGCTTTGTATCTGTAAATGCTGCAGAAGAGATTTTTTCCATAATAAATTAATAGATTTAATAATTAATTCTTTTTAACCGTTACTAATAATGCTGCAAAGTTACACAACTTAAAGGCTTTTAAATTTGTCCTATGACAAAAAAACAGTAATACATAAATTATTTTTTAGCTCGAAGACGACTAAGTGTGGGAAGTGTTATACCCAAATAAGATGCAATATACCTTAACTTCACCCGTTGGCATATTTGAGGAAACTGTTGTTTAAACTCCTCATATCTTTCTTTTGCAGGCAAAGTCAGCCGTTCTTTGTGAGAACGATGCAAACGCCTGTACTCATTTTGATGAATAATCCTCCCCCAATTAGCCAATTCAATATTAGTCTGAAACAGCTTGGTTAAATCAACTAATGATATTTTGTAAACAACTACATCTTCAAGCGTTTCCACAAATTCCTCGCTCGGCTTATTATAGTACAACTCGTCCATACTGAAAACAATACCTCCTTCCCATGAAAAGGAGGTTGTTATTTCTTCTCCATTTACAAGCCAGAAAGAACGCGTCATTCCTTTTTCTATGAAATAAGCTGATTTACAAAATGTATTCTCCTTTATTAACTGATATTTCTTAGGGAAACGACATAAAATCATACATTTTTTCAGTTCTTGTATCGTATCTTCAGAAACCGGACACAAAGAGAGCATATTATCTATAATGTTTGTCATAAAACCTCAGTCCATTTAAAATACATATAAAAAAACACCAAATATAAACACGGGATATACCTTGTTTTCTTTTCAGCCAAAAGTACAAATATATATTGGAAAACGACATCATTTTTTCCAAATAATCGGAATTTCCAAGACCACCCCATACAAGAATGTCCATATACCTCTTTTATTTATTACTTTTTGTTCAAATTACAAAGATAAAGCATTCAAATGCCAATCAAGCTTTTAAAACTTCCCATTGCTTAATGCACCACTCTAAAAGAATTGCAATAGCCTTCAAATCACTTTTCATATAATCTATCAGAAATTTCATACCAAGAAAATCCAAAAGAAATACCAAAGAATTGAACATTTTTTATGAAAAACAGCCCTTGACAGATTGGCAGATGCAGGCTATTTTTGCATTTTAACAATTATAACCCTTAAAACAAAAAAAATATTTACTTTGCAGTATGAAGTATCTATTATCAGAAGAGTAAAATCTTAATTAATAATCTGCTACTGCTTTAACCAACAAGTCCAATCACATGAAAAAAATTATAACATTACTTTTAATATTGTTGTTTACCACAAAAAGCACTTTCTCCCAATCACCAAACAATATAGAGAAGTTCACCGTAGTCTGTGTAAATGATAAAGATAGTATTTTAAACAAAATAAAAATGTCTACTCCCCAATTCTACAACATCGGAAAAGGTAAACGTATAGAGATAAAAGTATGCAATGAAGACAGCATACAAATAAGAAGAGTACGCTGTCTTTTATATTATTCCAACTCCGGCAAGAAAGAATGTATAGGAAAAATATGGATTTCCCCTCTCATTGGCTACGAAACCTGCTATTTTTGTATGAACGTGGATATCCCCCTAACAAAAGACGAATGGCATAAACTAACTTTCCGAATAAAGAGAGGAAAAAATTATAAGGATTACAAATTCTTGAAACAACAAGTACAAGAAGAAAATATTTGATAAGAAAAGAGATATTGACAAGAAGAAAAACAGGAAGAATTGTTTTTATTTTAAGTTTCAGCTTTAAAATAAACCAAGATTTATTTTATACCATTCTGATTATCCTTATATTTGTCTTTTGATAATAAAATTATGCAATCTATTAATTTACAAAAACAATGAGCTATATCCAAAACAATCTACAAGCTGGTGAAGAAATAAAATACAAAGCAGATATTCACTGGTATATATTTGCATATCCGGTAATACTACTATTATTAAGCGTTTTCTTTTCTTCTGCACAAACCGGATTTTTCCATTATGTTAGCTTATTTCTATTATTGTCCGGATTATTCCAATTGATAAAAAGAATTCTTCTTAAGATGGGCACTGAATATGTTGTCACAAACAAGAAAGTCATTCTAAAATCCGGTATTTTAAGCCGGGATGCCCTTGAATTGGTTTTAAACAAATGCGAAGGGATACGGATTAATCAAAGCCTCATGGGACGTATGCTCGGTTTTGGTTCTATTGTAGTTACTACAGGCGGGGTCACCAACAAATTTGACTTTATCACCAATCCTATAAAGTTCAGAAACGAAATCAATGCGCAGATTCAATAAATGAAAAGCATTTAAAGAATACAAAGGGGGCGGATATAAAAGCTTTTATACACAAAACTGTAATGGAACTCCTCTGTTAGGATAATATAATCTGCACTTAGGTTTAAGTATTGTATTAAAGGTAATCAGGAATACCAAAAGAATGTTTTAATATGTTTATTGAGAATCCTTATCAATGGGGAGTGTCGTATGACTATGCTTTACCCTTGTCAGAAAACACGCTTTTGCACATACATTCACACGGGGCTATACATACGTACAAGCTTATGCGTATGTATGTAAAACGCTTTAGTCCAGAATGAAATTCCATATCAAAGACAAGGACGTTTTTTAAAAAGATCAAGAGCTTTTCAAGAAAGATAACCGCCTTTTTTTTAAAGAACAAGAGTTTTTTTTAAAATGTCTTGCTCTTTTTTTATCGCTGCCGGGAATTCGTAAGCTATCATTCCGTGGAAGTGTCTCCCCCCTTCATGCGCATTCTTACGAGAAAAAAGCTTGAAAACGCTCTACTTTATACCAAGCTGGAACGGTCTATAAAAAGAGAATATATAGCTGACAGCAAGCATATTATGTAAAAATCAACCTCAAAACATAGTGAGGGCATGAGAGTATAAGTGAAAGCAAATATTTTTACTATTGTCATATAAGTCATTTATAATTAACCTATTATACATGCAGTGAGGGCATGAGGGCATAAATACCCCCGAACTTTCTAGTGAGAAAGATAATACGTCAAGGACACTTTCCGAAATTGATCAGAGAACAAAATGATCTTTATAAAAGCTAAAGTCCGTTGCAGGTGAGTCTGGATATACTTAGATAAAATAATAAAAACACCCAATCTTTCTATATGTAAGATTGGGTGTTTTTATTATAACTCATTGATTTTCAATACTTATTGCGGAGAGACAGGGTTATGAACCAATCTCTCGCAAAACCCTTATTATCAAGGCGATAACTATTTCAAAAAGAACATCTGTAACGAATTAGTAACGGTTACTTGTCTGTCATAGTCTCTTAATGACCTTTTCGTGTCTGCCCGTCTATCATTACAAAACAAAAATAGATATTCTATTTGATATATGCAAATTTTCAATGGATTTATTCCAAAGTAGGCAAAAGATGTTCAGGGATAATTATATCTTGTTTACAAAAAAGTAACTCTGTCCCTTGTTTATTTGTTCCTGCACTATACGATAAAGCATATGATAAGGATTTTGCATTTGTATATAAATTATGAATAAAAGAATGATTATCGTAAGTAATAACCCAATTCAAATTATCTCTTTGTTGTACGGCTTGTGATAAAGCAATATGATCTACTTCTTTGAAAAAATTGACGTATAATTCTCGTCCTTTTACATAATAAGGAGGATCTAAATAGATCAAATTTTTGCGAGCAATGTTGCGATAACGGCGCAATAAATTTATTGCATCGTCATTATGTAATATGAATTTATCTTTATATTGAGCAATAAGTTGAATGCGTTCAATCAATTGCTCTTTATTGTAACGTGCATCAATTTTGTAAGGCCCTGTTTGATTAAGTCCTCCGATTACACCTGCTTTTAAGACACCGGAGCGATTAGTACGGTTCAGGAAAAAAGTAGAAAATCCTAACTCGAACAAATCTGCATTGTGCTTATTTTGTTGAATTGCCCTTTGCGCATACCATTCTTCAATGGATAATGGTGTATTATGGATTTTATTAATAAATGAATCGGTCTGATGTAATATGCTGTGCCAAAAAGCATATACCGATCGGTCATAATCGTTGATAACAACACGTTCCATGTATCCGTCTATCGCTAAAGCTAAAGCTATGGCGGCTCCACCTGAAAAAGGTTCTATATAAGTACCTCCTTTTAGGTTGTTTTGGTCTATGATAGATTTAATAAAATCTACCAAACGGCGTTTACCTCCCGGATACCTTAATGGACTATAATTGTTATTCTTCATTCTTTATGGCTGTGTACATCACGTCTAAAACCGGAGCTAAAACATTAACGCTTGTTTCAAGAGTTGCTACATCTGGAGAAAAATACTGATTATGGACGAACATATTACACGCTGTCAAATCAATAAAATGAGTATTACTTTTTTTGAATTTCTCCAATACTTGGACTAATCGAGTATTATTATCAAGTAATTCCGGATGACGGATAATATATGTGATCATATTTCCCAACTCTGGAATTTTGTTACTCTTGTCTGTTACCGTAAATCTGGTTAAACGTCTCAATTCCTCATCGTTAATTTCTTCGTCACTCAAAGCATAAGATGTTTTGATATATTGTTTTAGTTCATTATATTTTTTATCGTTATGAATTGCAGCTTCCACTGCATCTTCTTTATTAATTTCACCGATACATTTTTTTGCTCGCAAGAACTCATATACCAACATATCCATATAACATCGCAATGCAATACCAGCCATGTCCGTATGTCTTTTGTATGCTAATTCTTTCAGACTATTAAAAAGAGCATCTAATTTATTTACACCGGTATCGCCCCAATTATAATCAGCAAAGAGACCAGACTTTTTACGAGTACGTTTAGTTTTCGCAGACGTTTCCCCTTCTCCTGATTCGCCTGTTTCAGGCGATGTACTATTTGATATATTCTCATTTTGAGTTGCCAGCGGTGTTTGCGACGGTTCAATATCTAAATCAAATCTGTCTTTATCATAACTTCGAATAGTAGAAAAGTATTCCTTTTTATCTTCCTCATTGTTAAATGTACGAGAAGTCAAGTCTTGAGAAAGAATCTGATTGACAATAAATTTGAATCGCCGATTAAATTCGTCATCAGGTAATCGCTTTTGAATTTCGCCATTACTACCAAAAGTGAGCCCAAGAAAATTTAGTCCTCGCTCATCATCATAAAAACGTTCGAAGTTTGTAATTGGAAAGCCTTGTTCCTGTATTTGTTCTAACTCATAGGGTTCAGACTGAAACAACTTAATACTATATTGATGAATAGCATGACGACGAAGTGCCTTTCTTATTTCAGACGCCGGAACACTCAATTTGTATGCAACCTGCTCGGCTGACAAATTCTCACTTTGTAATAAATTAGCTAAAAAAGCGTCTTGACTAACTTTATCCTATTTTTGTAACGGAATACCAGTGTGCTTGTTATAAATGAGTGTATCAGCATCTCTGCGGGTAGGTGCAATATTACATCTTATTTTGTCATCGATTGGATCATACTTTGACAACTCCTTCGCTCGTTGTGGAGAAAGGAACTTATATGGGTTTAATAGAATTTTACAAGCTGCAACTCGGCGATTTCCTTCTAATACAACATAAGAATCTCCTTCTTTGCAAACAATTGGTTCTTCGTTTAATAGATACCCATTTATTGCAATGGCTTTCGCCAATTCATATACCGCATGATTCTCAATGAGATATTTTACTATCTCTGTTTGATTCATCTCTTTCGTAGACTGATAGGAAAAGCGAGGATTCTTAACGTCTAACTTTAGATTGTCAATTGACAATAAGCGAGTGCTCCAACTTGAATAATCTATTTTCATACGCAACTATATATGATCCAACTAATTTAATGCAAAGGTAGCTATATTATTCTAATAACTATCGGAAAACGCAAAATAAGTAAAATGTAAAAGTGCATTTTTTTATTTTTTATCTATCGAACAATATAACGCCCTACCTATGGCTCTCCGCTTAGCAAGAAACGGAGAGTTTTTTCGGATGATGGCTCTGCCCCTTATATTGCGAATAGCGCAAGCACTATTTCTACTTTCTCGAATCTGCCTAATAATTCGTTTACCTCCATTTTCGCAGTCTTCCCATCGTATCTGCTGTCCTTTCGTTGCAGGTGCAAAGGTGTTTACGAGGTCTTGACGGACGTACAAGGTCGAGCCTTGCGGTTTTGCGAAAAATCTTCCCTGCGTCCTGTGGCCACGAGGTATTTGTTCTCAAAAACCTTGTACGTCCTAACCTCTACACCGAAAAGCCCCTGAAACGAAACGACCGATACGACCGAAAGACGCATTAAAAAAAATGTCGGATAAACGAGCGGCAGATTAGGATAAGAAACTCACTCCCTCCACTCTCGAATCCGCATCAAAAAACAAAAAAAACGACAGTTATGAAGCCAGCGAAGATTATCAAGACAGCCATACGTGCCCTTTTCGCCGTCCCCTGCGCCCTTTTTCTGTGGGTGGTGTACTTCACCGTCGGAATGGCCGAAGCCCTTGTCTGCGGCGTGCTGCAAACGATATGGAGCATTGTCCTGTTCGGTATCTCCCTCGTGTGTGTCATCGGGATTTTGGTTTGGTTATTAACACTTTAATTACATAGAATTATGAAAGTAACGATTGAAACATTCTTTTGTCCTTATTGCGACGAAGCGACAGAGATTTATTTACGTCTGGTGAACACGATTCTTTTCGCCGACGACGAGAACAGCCTGCGCAAAGGCATCGAGAAACTGAAAACCCAAGTGCCGCTCGACGACTATTTCGTGTACGGTTTCGGTGCGCATCATCTGTGGGTGCATCAACGCAAGGCCAGCGACCGGACAAAGTATTTCGAGTGCAGACTGATGAAAGCAGAGTTTTAACCCCTAAAAGTTTATGACGATGAAAACAGAAATGACTGTAAACGGCGTATCGGTTTGCCCGACCGCAGAAGAACGCCACGAGTATTTCACCCTCACTCTTTCCCCACGCAGAAAGAAACGGCTCTGCCAATACGACTACCGCGATGCGGACGAAGAATTGTTCTCCTGCGTCGCCCCGACATTGGAAGAATGCCGAGCAAAACGGGATACATGGTTGAATAATAGAAACAATAAATAGACGAACGATGAAAACGAACACAGCAAATTACCGGACACTGATAGTAACCTTCGCGGAGCCGATCCGCGTATTGGACAACTATTTCGACGACGCGGAAGCGTGGGGCGTCGCCTCGCTCAAAGAGTGGATAGACGGCTACGAAAGCACGCGCTTCACGCAGACGGGCGAACACACGGCGGTCATTACCTCCGAATACAACGCGGAACACGTACAGGAGTGGCTGCAACGCCATACCCCCGTCGCCAATCTCATATCGGCATAAGTTCAACCCACCTAAATAGAAACGTTATGAAGCCTATACAAGAATATACCAGACAAGAGAAATTAGAGGCGATTTTGGAATACAATCCGTGCCGAACAGAGCGTAACGCACTCCTGCGTTACCTCTTGGCCGTCCGTCGAGAGGACACCGAACAAATGGCCTATTTCGAGAGCTTCGGAAACAGCGTTCACCGGATTATCCTTAACGTGCGGACATACGAACGAGGGCTGCTTTTCGGCTATACGGCCAAACAATTCGACGAGTACGGATGGATACGCGGGATGCTCCCCATCGTGGAGCGTATCGAGCTGGATATACTCAATACAATCTTTATCGGACAGTCGATAGACGGCACGTATGCCGTTACGGTCGATTGGAGCACGGGCGGAGCAGGAGGCGGCAGCCATCCGTCGGTCTGGGACGAGCCGATCAGCGACTACAAAACCGCCGTAAAGCAAGGTATCTCCGAGTTGGAGCAGCGTTACGCCTACGCTATGGAGCACAGCTCCGACAGCACCAATTACAATGCCTCGAAGATACGCAAGCTCATGGCGAAACTCAAAGAGATCAAACGGCAGTATTTGGAGCCGAAGCAACTCTCATTGTTCGACATCGCTTGAAACCGCCTCGAAAAAGAAAACCTCCGTCAGCCCGAACTGACGGAGGTTTCTTCATATTGATAAGGATGGATTAAAACAGCTTGAATTTCTCCATGTCCGCCCACATCCGGCTCCTTTCTCCCTTGACCGTCGTGAGGTTTTCAAACACGATCTGTTTGGGTAGCACCTTGTAGCAGAAATAGCTCGATCCGAAATATACGGCGTTCTTTTCCGAGTAGTTTATCCGTTTGTCGAACAGAAGCATCTGCATTTCCCGCTCTTTGAAGAAACGGCAAGGGGCACTGCTGCTCAGCCACAGGTTCGACAGCAGAAGCGCGAACGGCTTTTCCAACGCGAGGCAGCGTTCCACGACCTGCTGCTTCCGGCTGAACGGAGGATTGGAGACGATGATGTCCCACCGCTCAGGCTCGTACCCGAAAAAGTCCTGCCCCGTGAAGATATGCGAATGCACGACCTCGTGCCCCGCCTCTTTCAACGCGATGACAAACTCGCTGTTTTCGGTATCGAACGGACACCAGACGACGGCTTTTCGGGGCAGATACTTGATGATCGGTAGCACCGCGTGGCGCGGCGTGTACTGCTCGTCGCCGAGCGGATGTTTCTTGTATCCCGCATAAATCATACCTGCACCTCCTCCTCTTCGTCTTTACTCTCGTTATTGAAATCGAAGGTCAGTTGTACGACCTGCCCGAAATTGTCCTCGACATAGATGTCGATGGTCTGCTGGTCGGTCGAGGCGGAGGTGTAGTAAAGACGGAACACCTCGCGTTCAAGCGGATAGCGGTCATTGGGCAGGAATACCGTGCCGTCGTCCATGCGGAGCGTTCCTTTGCCGTCGGGCTGGAAGTAGCGGATCGTGTACCGCGCCCCGTCATAGCGACCCTCGCGTTTGAGTTCGCATCGAATTTCGGCGGTCTCGCCCTTTACGATTTTCGTCTGTACGGGCATCGTTTCCACCGTGAACGGATATGCCTGCTGAATATCCAGCCCGTTGTCGCAGGACGATAGCAGACAGGCCACCATCCCGATGAAAAAAGAAATACCCCATCTTATCATGCTGATACGTTTGTTCATAATCTGAATTTTAATGTTTTGTTGTTTGTTACTTTTTCACTCAATTTCGTTTGCAGATGTTCGTTCAGGTCTTTGCTTCCGGCATAAATCCCCGAACGATCTACGGCTCTGTCCGTGTATCGGATGCGCAGGGCTTCAAACGTCTTTCGTCCGGCCTCGTCGTTGTCCAGATAGCAGTCGATGGTCTTGTAACCGTCCAGATAGCGGAACGACTTGGCCAGATTGCCGACCGAATTGAGCACCAGCGCATCGTTCCCTCCGGTCAGTCCGAGCGTCGCGGCGGAGAGGAAGTCGAAGAATCCCTCGAACACGTCGCAGGCATCCGTCGGCGTTCCCTGCCGCGACACGAGGGAAATATCCTTCGGCGGTATGCCCCCCTTGAACAGCCTGCTGCGCAGTTCCCAGCCTCCCGACACGTTCTGAAACCCGATGGCGAAATAGGGCTTTCCGTGTACGCGGTAGCTGACCTGCCGACAATGGCGGGCGGCCACTTCGGAGGGGATGCCCCGCTCCGAGAGATAGCCTTTCAGCACGTCGTAGAGCAGCGTTCTCTGCTCGACCTCCTGAAATGCGGGTTCGGAAGCCCGCACCTTCGCGGGTCGGGGAGTGGGAAGCGAGACGAAATCCCCTCCCGCCACCTCCGAGATGTATTTCGCCTGTGTGAGAAAATCCGTGCTGCCTGCAAGCTCTCCGGCAAGGGTGAAGATGTCGCCGCCGCGTCCCAGCCCGAAGTCGAACCACACGTTCCTGTCCGTATTGACCTTGAACGAAGGCGTCCTTTCTTCGCGGTAGGGAGCGTTGTACCACAAATCGTTTCTTTTCCGCCATACCGGACTGTACCCCAGCCTTGCAAGGAAATCTTCTATCGGAAGCCCTCTGATCCTGTCCATATCCATAGGCTTAAAACAAAGTGGTTTCCTTTATTTTTCTTGCCACTTCCGCCACGACGGGAACGCTTACGGCATTTCCCAACATGGCGTAGCGGTTCGCTCTCGGAACTGTTCTGACGCTTCCGTCCTCATAGACCCCATACCGTGTATGCCCATCGGGAAATCCGTGCAGACGTTCGCATTCCGTCTCTGTCAGCATCCTTATCCTTTCAGACTGTTCCGATGTGGGTGTACCATCGAAAGTTTCTCCGGCTTTGAGATGCAGGATATAATTGCCGAAATTAGGCTGTTTGTAATAATTCTGCGTTATGGTTCCGCAACCATCGGAATAAACCGAGTCTTGTTTGCCCTTACCATGCTTCTCACGCGGCGGAAAGAGAGGAAATACCTCTCCGGCACATTTCTCTGCAAGACGCCCGACAAGGTACATTCTCTCTCTGCTCTGGGGTAGAAACCATGCAGTATTAAGCAGTTGCCATTCGAGTCGATAACCGCCAATGTCGGCAAACGCTTTGATGATGCTCCAAAAATCCGCGCGATGTCTTGCGAAGAGTATTCCCTTAACGTTTTCCCAGATAAAAACGTCAGGCCGGAATTTCCCGACAGCCTCGACCGCATAGCGGACGAGGGAGCTTGCCTCGCCCCGCAATCCTGTTCCGTCCCCCACAGCACTGAAATTCTGGCAAGGGCTTCCGAAAGTGATGATGTCCGGTCGTGCAATACCGACCTTTGCAATGTCCGTAACTGATCCGATATGTTCTGCATAAGGAAAATTGTATTTGAAATTGGCGATTGCATGTTTTTCTATCTCGGAGAAAAATACTTTCTCAAAGGAATATCCGGCGGCCTGCAATCCCATACTGAAACCGCCTATCCCTGAAAATAATTCCAACAATACCATATTGTCCCCCTAATTGATGATGAATTTCAGTCCTATCCCGTACTGCGTGTGGAAATGCCCTGTCGAGCCGCCCCACAAGCACCGCTCGCGGACGTTCACCGTAAGGGCGATGCGGTCGGCAAGGTAGGCTTCCACTTCGAGCGAGATCGCCCCGCCGTAGATGAAGGCGTCCTTGCTCGCAAGGCGCGAGCCGTCGAACAGCACCTTGTCGCCCCAATTCACCGTTTCATATCCGGCAAGTGCCGAACCGCCGATATAGACGAAGAAAATCTTTCGCGCGTCGGAGAGGAAATTGTAATAAAACCCGCCCTCTGCCGTGAATTGAGCCGTCGGTATGCGGCGCTCCTTATAGGGGTTGTAGCGTTGCAGGTATTCGCCGCCGAAGACCCACTTGTCGCCCCCTTTGGTGTAGGTCGCAAGCGCCGCCCCGAAACAGTACCCCGCATCGTCGCGGTTAGAGTGCGAATAGAATCCGTCGGCCATGCCGCCCCGAAGCTCGATGCCCCGCATCTTGGGGAGGCATCGTTGCGCGTCGGCCTGCCCCACACAGAGGGCAAGCGACGCGACGAGTAGCAATACGAACCGCTTCATGGTTACTGCACTTTAAGTTCGTCGATGACACGGGCACGCACGAGGTCTTCATTCTCGACGACGAACGACTGATGGCGGCCTCCGTTCTTCTCGTTCAGCTCCACGACGAGGCACTTGCCGTCGGGAATCGTGAACTTGTCGAGCGTGAAGACGGTGCGCTCGTCCTTCTTTCCGGCCACGCGCGTAGCGTAGTTGTAGGCACGTAAGGGGAAAATCACCTGCTCCTGCATGGCCGTGCGCTTGGCGACCTTCTTATCGACGATCTTGAACGTGATGAAATCCACGTCGAACGGCACGTTAGAGGCGTTCTTTATCTGCGTGTGGAAATAGAGCAGGCCGTTGTGCGTGTAGATGCCTTTCAGAAGATACTGAACGCCGAAACGCTTGCAGCCGATATGCTTCACCTCGCGTTTGTCCTGCTTGTGGATGGACTGCATGATATGACGCACCAAAAGCGGCGATTCGCTCCCCAGCTCCGTGAGGTATATCTCCATCGCGTTGTTCGGGCGGTTCACGGCACTGCCGTCATGGATGAAGTCGCACATCTCGACATTGAGCAGCAGCGGTTCGTCGGCGTATTTCACATTGAAGGTATAGAACGAGCCGTCTTCGGTAATGACCGACATATTGGTCTCCGTGCGGAAATCGCGCACGGTTGCCTTCACGCGGATCACGTTCTCCGCGCCGTCGGCCTTGCCCGCGATAAGGTTCGGCGAGCCGAGATCGACGTAGCGCACCGCCGCCGGAAAGATGACGTGCACGGTCTTGTCGTAGGTAACCTCCAACCCGTGCGGCGGAATCATGCGGTCGAAGGTGAGCTTTTTCGTCAGGCCGTGATAGAGGTCGCCGTCCTCCTCTTTCTGCGGATAGACCTCCTTCTGCAAGGCGATCTTCCCCGGCTCCTCTTTCGCTCGGTCGGTCTGCACCGTCGTCGGGTCGTTTTCTGTCGTTACCTGTTCCTGTGCGCTGGCCGCACCGATGCCCGTTAAAAGGGCGAACATCATTACAAAAATCTTTTCCATTTTACTGTGGATTTAGTGGTTTGTGAATGTTTTCAATTTTCCGGCTGATAAAGCATGACTTTATACCCGGCTTTCAAATGCACCTTTACGGTGCGCATCTTCTGGGCGATGTACTGGCTCGTCCCCTGTATGACGCCTTTTCCGAGGTCGGAGGCGAGCTGCGCCCCCGCGTCTGTGGAGATGTTGATGCTCGAACCGAGCGACGAACCCATGTTGGCGGCGATCTCCTTGACCGCACTGACCTCCAACGAGTTCGGAATGAAGATGCCTTCCTGCCCGTCGCTGTCGAACACGGAGAGTTCGACCGGAATAATCGACCCGCGATATTCCAGCGAGGTGATCTCCACGCCGAGCCGCTCGCCCTGCACCCGTGCCGCGCCCACGACGAGGGTGTTGCGCGGGACACGCACCCCGCCCACATCCGTCGCTTCCAGCAGCCGCAGGCGGACGCTTTGCCCGTCGGTTACGGTCTGGTTGCCGTGTACGCACGCGGCGATGGTGTTCTTTTCAGCGGCTCCCGTGTTTCCGACTGCCGTATTGAAACCGTAGTTGCGCTCTGCGGCGTGGGTGCGCATGAACTCCGTATCGTCCATCGGCTGCGCGAGGGCGGAGACCACATTCACCGCAACCTGATTGACGGGTACGGCTACGGCCTTGCCGTTCCGCGAGGGTTTCTGCTCCGGCTTTCCGGTTGCCGCCGCCTGCGACGCCTCCCCTTGTCCGGCGGGCATATATTTCGCCGCCAGCTCGTAGGATTTTTCCAGCAGGGCGACCTGATCGTCGAGCGTCGAGCCTTCCGGCGCGGATTGCCGCGCCATCATCGCCTCCAGCTTTTCGATGCGCTCGCGCATCTCCTCCTTTTCGGGGTCGTCGGCAGGCGTTTCGTAGAAATTGCCGAGCGTGCGGTTGATGTCCTCATAAGCGGCAGCGGACGAGCGTATCGTCTGCTTGGGACGCGAGCCGCCGCCCCCGTAGGAGGGTGCGGGCTGCACCCCCGCTTCGGGGTTGAGCAGGTCGAAGTCCTCCGCTGCGGTTTCCTTGTCCTGCTCCTTGTCCGCGAACAGGTCGGCGAGATCGTGCATCTGCGCACGCCGCTCCTTCTGTTTCTCCTCCATCCGCGCCTGCTCATAGGCCGTGCGCTTGTCGGCGATGATGCCCGACTCTGCGGGCAGGGGCATCTCGGTATTGAAGCCCGTCCCCTGTGTGGCTTCGGCCTTCTCCTTTTCGGAGGGAGCGAAAATCAGCCACATCGAGCCTGCGAAAAGCAGTCCCATAAGCGGGTACACGAGCATCTTGCGACGCTTCTGCCGCTGCTCCTCCGTAAGCGGCGTTTCAGGCTTCCCCGTTTTCGGGGAGGCCGTCGGATTCTTGTTCTGTTGCCTTGCGGCTTCCTCCTCCTTGCGAGGCATAGTATAAATAGATTTATCCTCTGCTCTCGCTTCGTTCGTCTGTTCCATAATCGTAATACTTGTAAAGGTTGATACTGTCCTGCCTTTGCCGCAGGTCTAACTCTCTGATATGTTCGATCTCTATCCGCCGTCCGTTTTCCCGTCCCATCTCGTAGAGCGCCGCCCCGAACGTAAAGAGGGCACATACGGCGAAGACGGTGAAAATCACGAGTACGGCGGCGAGCCTCGTCCGCTGCGGGAGTGCTTCGAGCCACGCCCGAAGCCGCCCGTCCTGCCTGTCCGTCCAATCGCGGACACGTTCAATCCACTTTCCCATACGCCTATCTCTCCAATGTTTGCAGGTCGCGGTTTTCCAGAATCGTGAACCCCTCGATGGTGAAGCCGCCCGGATTGTCGTCCGAACGCGAGGCGTTCAGCAGGCGGCAGCGTGTTACGAGACTGCGCTCCGTTACATTGCTCTCGCGGATAATCATCTGACGCGCATAGGTCTTGACCTCGTAGGGGTAGCTGTCGAAATTGCAGACCACCGAATCGACCTGCAACACCTGATTGATGTTGCCCGCGATGATGCGGTTGTAATACCCCTTCTCGGCGAAGTCCGTGTAATAGTTGTAGGCACTCCTGTCCGAGAGCAGCAGGGCACGTTTGATGTTGTGCTCGATGGCGCTCTTTTCGGGCGAGAGGGTGAAGAACAACTCGTGAAAACGGCGGACGTGTTCGCGTGCCTCCGCCGGACGGTTCTGCGCGAGGTCTTGCGAGAGGGCGAGCATCAGCGACTTGCCGCCGTCGAGTACATAGATCTTCTCGCGCTGTTTCTCGGCGAAGCGGTACGAACTCCCGACGGAGAAGACCGCCACCAGAGCGCACAGCGCGATGAAGACGATACCGAACAGGCGTATCTGCCTGAACGACGTTTCGATATTTTTCAATGACTTAAATTCCATATTGCTTAATTTCGTTTGAATAGTTTTCCGGCGGTATGGTTCCATGCGGCCTTGCCCGCACGCCCCACGAGCCTGCCCGAATGTCCGGCCACGTTGCCGACGGCGGCTCCGGCCACGCCTCCGGCCAGCGCCGCGCCCTTGCCTGCAAGCTGCGTTACGGCACGTCCGTAGCTTCCCGAACCTCCGGCCTGAATGATCCATCCGGCGACGGTCGGAATCGTGAAATAGCCGATAATGCCGATGATAAGGAAGACGATATAGACCCCGTTGGAGGCTTCGAGTGAGAAATTCGGGTTGTTCTGCAACTCCGAGATGTCGTTTTGCAGCATCAACACCTGAATCTTCGCCAGCACGGTACTGAACAGGTCGGCCACAGGCAGCCACAGGTAAATCTGCACGTAGCGGCATATCCACTGCGTGAGCATGGAGTGGAAGCCGTCCCAGACGGAGATGGCGAAAGCTATCGGGCCGAGTATGCTCAACACGATCAGAAAGAACGTCCGCAGCGTGTCGATCAGCAGGGCGGCAGCAGCGAACAGCAGCTCCAGCACCTCGCGGAAGAAGTCGCGGATACCTTTCTTCATGTTATACATGCCCCGTTCGATATACATTCCGGCCATCGTAACCATATCGCCCGGCGACCAGCCCAGTTCTTCGAGCTGCCGGTCGAACTCCTCGTTCGAGACGAGGTAGGCCGTTTCGGGGTTGCGCATCATCGCCTCGTATTCGAGCTTGTCTTTCTGCTCGCGGTACTTGTTCATGTCGAGCGTCTGCGATTCGAGCATCCGGTTCGTGCCCTGCACGACGGGACTCAACACCCCGTTTATCGTGCCCAGAACGATGGTCGGAAAGAACATGATACAGAAGCCGACGGCGAAAGGCCGCAGCAGGGGGTACACGTCGATGGCCTCGGCACGGGCGAGCGACTGCCACACGCGCACAGCCACGTAAAAGAGCGCACCCAGCCCCGCGATGCCTTTGGCCACACCCGCCATGTTGGAACAGAGCGGCATCATCTCCGCATAGAGCGAGCGGAGAATGGCGTGCAGGTTATCGAACTCTACTGAAAGTAACATCATAGGCATAGCGTGTTAAGTGTTACCAATAGCGTTCGCTGCGACTGCCGTAGAGCGCCAGCACCCTGTCCATGTCGTTTTTCTTCTTCGCCCGCAGGTAGCTTACCGAGATGTTCTTGTTGGTGTAGTACATCACCAGATTGCGGTAGTTGCGCACGCGGTTGTAGCATCTGTCCACCACGTCCATACGCTCCTTGTCGGTCATCGAAAGCGTCGTGATGTTCACCACCTCTTTCATCTCTTTGAGGACGTTGTTGCTCTCCTCCAAGAGCTTCGTATAGCCGAAAGCGATGGCCGAAAGTTCCTCGGCGGTGTAGTTCTCGTCGCGCAGCATAAGCTGGAAATTCGTTACATAGATGTCCGAGATTTCGCCGATCATCAGAATCGTGTTCTTGACCTTGATGCCGTCTTTGACCAGATTGTTCACCGATTTGAGGGCGTCGTAATACTTCTTGCCCTGCTCGTAGATTTTCACCGTCTCCTGAAAGTTCGCCACCATGTTGGTCGCCGTCTTCGAGGTGTGGATGATGTTCTTCGAGGCGTTGATGATGCCTTGCGCGAGGTTGCCCGGATCGCTTACGACCCATTGCGCCCGCGCCGTGCCTGCAAGGAGCAGGCACGCACTCAATAGTAGGATTATTTTTGTTCTCATTTTACTGTGGATTTAGTGATTTCTATTCCTGTTTCGTGTCCATCTCCGCGCGGACGTAATCGCCGTGCGGGGAGAAGGTCAGCACGTCCGTCGCCTCGTTGTAGGCGATGTCGATGCGGTAGCCCGTGTTGATGAAAAGGTTGCCCTCCTCCTCGCGCAGCAGGTATGTTTCGGGTTTCAGGCGGCGCGAGAGGCCGCCGCGCTTGAAGACCGTAACCTTGTAGGCGTCGCCCTCGCGGTAGATCAGCACGTCGGGCTTCCTGCCCACGCTGACCCAATTCCCGCACAGCTTGCTGCAATCCGTTTCCTTCGCTTCGGTGCAGGCTTGCAGCATCAACGCCGCAAGCGAGACCATACAACAGCTCAACGTGAGCCACTTTTCTCTGTTAATATTCATAGACTTTTCGTTTTTGATGTGATTACTTATTATTTCTGCGGCTCTCGGCTATCTGCCGTATCGCCGCCTCGATGTCGCCGCCCAGCTTCTCGGCAAGGGCATAGACCTCCATTTTCTCGGTCTCTTCGGTCGTGAACGCCAGATATTCCTCGGTGCTCACTTCGGTTGCATAGACTGCCGACTGCGTGCCGCCCAGCCCGATCCAGACCTCCTTGTAGAGCCTCGACGGGTCGTTCGCCTGATTGATGGAGAGTATCTGCCCCTTCTCCTTGTCCGTCAGTCCCAAGAGAGCCTGTATCGCGTCGAACTTGTTCATGTACTTGCGCTGATCCAAGAGGATTTTACAGTCCGAATTATTGATGATGCTCTCCTTAACGATCGGCGAGGCGATGATGTCGTCCACCTCCTGCGTAACCACGACGGCCTCGCCGTAGAACTTGCGAACCGTCTTATAGAGGTATTTGATGTAGGAGGCCATGTTCGCCGAGGCGATGGCCTTCCACGCCTCCTCGATAAGTATCATCTTGCGGATGCCTTTCAGACGGCGCATCTTGTTGATGAACAGCTCCATGATGATAATCGTCGTAACGGGAAAGAGGATCGGGTGGTCTTTTATCGCGTCGATCTCGAAGACGATGAAGCGTTTGTGCAGCAGGTCTAACTGCTTGTTGCTGTTCAGCAGGTAGTCGTACTCCCCGCCGCGATAATACGGCTCCAAGACGTTGAGAAAGCCCGCGAGGTCGAAATCCTTCTCGCGCACTTTCTTCTCCTCCAATACGGCACGGTAGTCGGTCTTCACGAACTCGTAGAACGTGTTGAACGACGGCACGATGTCCGCGTCCCGCTTGATGCGCTCGATGTAGAGCGCCACGGCGTTCGAGAGGGCAACCTCCTCGGCGCGGGTGGCAGGCTCGGTGTCCTTCTTCCACAGCGTCAGAAGCAGCGTCTTGATACTCTCCCTTTTCTCGATGTCGAACACCTTGTCGTCCGTGTAGAAAGGGTTGAACGCTATCGGCGTCTCGTCGGTGTAGGTGAAATAAATCCCGTCCTCGCCTCCGGTCTTGCGGCGTATCATCTCGCACAGCCCCTGATAGGAGTTACCCGTGTCGATCAGCACGATGTGCGTCCCCTGCTCGTAATATTGCCGCGTGAGGTGGTTCGTGAAGAAAGACTTGCCCGAACCGCTCGGCCCAAGTATGAACTTGTTGCGGTTGGTGATTACGCCTTTCTTCATCGGAAGGTCTGAAATGTCCAGATGCAGCGGTTTTCCCGTGAGCCTATCGACCATCTTGATACCGAACGGGGAGGGCGACGAGCGGTAGTTGGTTTCTTCGGTGAAGAAACAGACCGCCTGCTCGGTGAACGTATAGAAGCTCTCCTCTGCCGGAAAGTCGGCCTCGTTGCCCGGTATGGCCGCCCAGAACAGCGCCGGACAGTCCACCGTGTTGTGGCGCGGGGTACACTCCATCGTCGCGAGCTGGCTGCCCGTGTCGTTCTTGATGCGTTTCAGCTCCTCGCGGTCGTCCGACCACGCCATCACGTTGAAGTGGGCGCGGACGGACGTGAGGCCGAGGCTGTGCGCTTCGTTCAGGTACTCGTCGATCCACTCCTTGTTTATCTGGTTGGAGCGGGAGTAACGCGAGAGCGACTGCATGTTGCGGGCGTTCTTCTCGAAACGTTGCAAGTTCTCCTCGCTGTTGTCGATCAGCACGTACTGGTTGTACAGGTGGTTGCAGGAGAGCAGCAGCCCCACCGGAGAGGCGAACGAGAGGCGGCAGTCCGATCGGTCGGTCGAGAGCTTCTCGTAACGGCTGTCGGTCGCCACAGCAGACGGCAGGTCTTCCGTGTCGGAAAGCGTATGCAGGCACAAGATGTTGTCGCCGACGCGCATTTCCCCCGCCGAGAGGGAGATGTCCTGCAAGCAGGTCGTATCTTCCAATGAAAGAGAAAAGTATTTCTCCACTAATCCCGCACTCGTGGCCGTTCCGGTAATCTCGTCGGAGGTGAGGCGGCGCAGACGGACGAAGCCGCTGTCGTTCATGATGCGCTCGAACTGCTCGGTCGCCTCGATGAACTTGGCCGCAGCGTCCTTGTCGCGTATCTCCTTCGGGACGATATGCCCCCGACAAAGGGTGCTGAAATTGCTCTGCTGGCGGCTCCGCTCTTTGGTCGTCTTCGTCAGGTACAGGAAACACGTATGTTTCAGGTACGGACGCTCGTTGAAATGACGCTCGAACGAACGCGAGAGGAAACTCATGTCATCCTTTTGCAGCTCCGGTCGGTACTGCTCGCGCACGAACCAGTCCTGCTTGTGGACGATACTGTAATCAGGCAAGACCTTGATGGCCTTGCACCATGCGGCGTGTATGGCCTCGTATTCCGCGCCCGTTACCGTGTAAAGTTCGGGCAGCTCCACCTCGAAGGCCACCGTGATGTCGGCGTCTTTGGAGAGGATGCAGCCGTGTTCGACGGCCAGCAGCGGAAATTTGGCCTCCAATGTCGCGGCTTTAAGTGTATTTCTCATTCTTCTGTCTTTTGCGGTTGAACAATCGGGAGATTCTCCGACGGTTGAGTATATAGCGGGGATGGCTGCGTATCGCGCCCAACTTCATCAATCCGTGTTCGCCGTACCGGGCGTTCAGGGCGAATGTCTGCCACACCAGAACCGATGCGGAAACCGCCCCGAAGCCGATACAGAACCATTGGCTGACGCCAGCCATGTACAGGATGACAAAAAGGACGAACACCACGAGCAGGCCGCCCGCAAAGATGAAAAGGTACTGCGCCTTCAAACCTTTGAACTCAACCGAGCGGCCTATCCCCTTGTTTACAGGGTATTCTGCCATCGCCCGACGATTAGAGGAAGAACGAACGCAGGATGGTCGCCGCCACGATCAGGAAAATACACGCGCCGAACCACGAGGCGGCGGTCTTGCTGGTGTCGGGGTCGCCCGACGAGAACTTGCCATAGACCTTCACGCCGCCGATCAGACCCACGACCGCGCCGATGGCGTATATCAACTTCGTCGCGGGGTCGAAATAGCTCGTTACCATACTCGTAGCCTCGTTGATACCCGAAAGGCCGTTGCCCTGTGCAAAGGCGGAGGAGGCAGCCAGAAGAAGGGCTGCCGAGAAAAGAAAATGTTTCTTCGTCATAAATTGTTCTTCGATTGTGCCGGACGGGTGGATAGTCCGTCCGGCGGGTTGATACTGATTTTTACTTGTGGATTTAGCGGGCTGTTTTTCTTGGGGACAGCTACCCGTACTCTTTTTCTTTCATTGTCCTTTCGTTTTTAATCGTTAAACAAAATCCCGAATGTCGAACCCGGCAAGGCCGTCCGGCGCGTCGGTGGCGATAGGCGGGGCGGCTGCCGCAGCCTCTGCGTTCCCAGCCGTCGGGAAGGGCGGGCTTAAATAGTAGTCCATCAATCCCGTTATCTTTTCCGCGATGTCGGAGGAGCCGCTCACGAGGCGGTCGAAGAACTCCGTGCCCTGCATCTGTCCGAACAGCCGCCCGGCCTGCCGTCGCTGGTTGTCGTCCGCCGAAGGGTCGCGGGCGGTTCGCATCGCCGCATCCAGCTCCTCGAAGCTCGCGCCCGAAGCATATCTCCGGCCTGCGCCGAGCGGCACTTCCTCGTCGATGTAATCGTCGTCCTCATCCTCGTATTCGAGCGGGATGTCCGGAATTTCCAGATGCTCGAAAGCCTCGTCCAGCTTGTCGTCGGGGATGCGTGCCGATGTCCGGTTTTCGGTTTCGGAGGCAAATGTAGCGGCTTTTTCCATCGCTGGTTCCGTTTTGCCGTCGGTGGCAGCTTGTGGCGTCCGTTTGGCACTCTCTGGCTCTTTCGCCTTCATCCGAAAGTGGCTCCTGCCGATGATTTCGGCCTCCTGCGGCGGCTGCACCGTCGGCGCGGGAGTCTTGCCGCTCAACCCTCCTCCGGCCTGCCGCCGTTCCCACCACAGGTAGGCCGCCAGCCACAGGCCATAGCCCGCGAGCAGGCACACTAACAGCGTTTCCATAGGCAGCTAAAAGATCGGACGGTTATGTTCGTCGTACAGCGAGGCGATAACCTCCTTGTGGGCGGCGAAGTGCTCCGCCAGCACGTTGTCGATGTAGCTGAACAGCGTAACATCGTCGCCGCCGATAACGCGGGCGATACGCCGTATCCGGTCGTGATACTCCTGCCGCACATAGACCAGCTTGCCCCGGCGGGCTACCGTGTCGGCTTTCTTCAAATAACGCAGGCGGTAACTTCTCTTGGCCGCCTGCCTGTTCCATCTTTTCCAAATCATAATCTTGTTCTTTTTTAATCGGTTAATTGGTTAGAATATATTGTTGTTTTGCTCATACAGTCTTTTGATGTCCTCCTGAAACATATCGAAATGGTGCGCCAGCACATTGTCGATGTAGCTGAACAGCGACACTTCGTCTTTGCCGATTACCCGCAGAATAAGCTGTATGCGTTCGTGGTACTCCTTGCGCACATAGACTGTCTTGCCGATCCGCGCGGGAACGTCCGCCTCTTTGAGAAACAGCGAGCGGTATATCGTCTGCCGAGCTTCGTCCATGATCTTTTTTCCATCTTCCTTTTTCATCGTCTCTAAATCAAATTTTCGAGTTTTCGCTTATACAGTTCCTTTATCTCGTCCTTGTGCTGCTCCAAATGGCAGGCAAGGACGGTATCTATATACCCACCGACGGTTATCTTCTTGTCGGAAATGACATTTACGATGCGGGAAATTTGGTTGTGTATTTCCCGGCTGATATAGACGCATTGGCGCGTTTTGATCTCGTTGCGTTTGAGGAACGTCGCCGTGTAATCGACGCTTTGCCTCTTGCGGCGGCCTCCCTCTTTCGGGGCTTCCGTGGCGGCGGGTGGCGCCTCCTCCGCTTTCGGGGCAGGTGCGTCCCTCGTTTCCTGCGGCTGCACGCTGCCGTCCTGCTTGCGCCTGCCGATGGAATCCAGCAGCAGGGCTTCGTCTATTCCTTCCGTATCCGCTTTACGACTGCTCATACCCGCTGGATTTTCATGACCGAACAAATCTCCTCCGCAAGCTCCTTGATGTTGCTGCCCCGCATCAGGGCGTTGTCCATCGGGAATATCGTCGAACGGAATATCGCCTTGCGCTCCTCCGACAAATCGCGGCGGAAACGCTTGCTGTCCGGCAGGCGGGTTTCCAGCATGGGGATATTCATGCCGTCGATAATCTGCCGGTAGAGGTCGTACAACTCGCTCCTTTCGCGCCCGTCCACCATCGTCCAGAACAGGTACAGCCCTTTGGTCTTGGCGATACCCGTCGTGATCAGGTTCTCATGGAACAGGGCGGCGAACTGCAACGTGCTTTCCACCACGAGGCGGTCAGCACTGATCGGGGCGAAGATGTAGTCCATCTGCGAGAGCGTCTTTACCACACCCTCGCTTTTGAGCGTGCCCGGCAGGTCGAAAAAAACGAGGTCGGGTTTCGTCGCATCCCCGCGCAGTAGTCTGTCGGCATCGTCGAGCGCGTCGGCGGCGTTGCTCGTAACGACGGGGTATGCCTTTTTCTTCACCCGCCGGAAGTGGTCGCAGGCGAGAGCCTTGAAATAGGTACTCTCGCCGATGACCTTGACCTCCCGCGCCCGCAGGTCGGCGATGCTGTTCTGCGGGGCGTCGCAATCGACGACCGCCACGTTGTAGCCTTTCACATAATGAAGATAGCTTGCCGTCAGGACGGTAAGCGTAGTTTTTCCGATGCCACCTTTCTGCGTGGCGAAGGCGATAAAAATTTCCTTGTCCATAACATTGCTTTTTTAAGTTGTTAATTCTCTATTTCCGTAGGTTTATAATTCATTACTTATCCGCTGGCAGAACACATTAAAGATTGGTAGAGGCAGCGAGAGGAGGACGTACAGACCCGCAGCCGCAAGTCGGCGGTGCAGTACGACGACACGACGGTACGACAGTAAATCCGTAAGTCTGCACGGCACTGCCTCTTTGCCGCAACACTTCTCCGAACCGTCCGCTCCGTAAATCGGCTGGGCTTTGCGGCGACACGTCCGCAGGGTTTCAAACCGCTGTATCTTCCGTTCCATATCTTTGTCGTTATTCAAACCTGCCGCAAATAAACAAGGAAAAAATGTCGCTTGTATCGCTTCTGCCGAAGGTGGCAGCTTGTGGCGTCCGTTTGGCAGCGAGTGGCGTTTTCGACCCCTGAAAACCGGCGCACAAAGCCTCTACCTTTGCCCCCAAGCGACAGGGCACGCCGCAAGGTTCGCCGAAGCGGTCGGGGTCGGCTCTCCCGCAATCCGTCTTCCGACGGATTTTTATGTTCGTCGGAACATAGCAAGGTGTGTATCGAGTTACTCGATACTTTTCGGGTTACTCCCGAAAACCTTGCCCTTGCAGGGGGCTGGGCTGTCCCTCCGAAGTCGGGCAGCCCTGATCTCGAACCTGCGGTCGGCACAGGTGCGGCGGCTTAGGTCGCGTAACCGCTAAATCCACAGTAATATGAAAGGTAAGACAAGAAACGTCGGGGGCAAACCGCCCAAACCCGACAAGGCCAGCCACCAAGTCATGGTGCGCTTCACGGACGAGGAATACGCCCGCTTCCTCGCCATGTACGAGCAGTCGGGCGTGTACGCGAAAGCGGTCTTCGTCAAAGCCCGTGTGTTCGGAGCCGAATTCCGCGTGCTGAAAGTCGATAAGACGCTCGTCGATTATTACACCAAACTCTCCTCCCTGCACGCGCAATACCGTGCCGTCGGGGTGAATTACAACCAGACCGTGAAGGAGCTGAAAAGCCGATTTTCGGAGAAGAAGGCGATGGCTTTGCTTTACAAGTTGGAGAAAATGACCGTCGAACTGGCCGGATTGAGCCGTCAAATCCTCGCCCTGACACACGAATTTCAGCAACGATGGTTGCCAAAATCAGTGTAGGAAGCTCCCTTTACGGGGCGTTGGCGTACAACGGGGAGAAGGTGAACGAGGGGCAGGGACGGCTGCTTCTGACGCACAAGATTTTCGACGACGGCACGGGAACATTCGACATACGGCAGGCGGAGGAGGACTTCGCACGCTGTATGCCGCCGCAGGTGCGAACCTCGAAACCCGTCGTGCATATCTCCCTGAATCCGCACCCCGACGACCGCCTCGACGATACGGAACTGGCGGCCATAGCCGAGGAGTATCTCACACGACTTGGTTACGGCAACCAGCCCTATGCCGTGTTCAAACACGAGGACATAGACCGCCACCACCTGCATATCGTAACGCTATCGGTGGACGAGACGGGGCGGAAAATCGGCGACAGCTTTCTGCACCGCCGCAGTAAGAACATCACCCGTGCTTTGGAGCAGCAGTACGGACTGCACACCGCCGAACGCAAGCGGCAGACGCAGACAGAACCGCTCCGTGCGGTGGATGCGGCAGCGGGCGACGTGAAGAAGCAGATCGGGAACGTGCTGAAAGGCATATCGGGCAAGTACCGTTTCCAGACGCTCGGAGAGTACCGCGCCCTGCTCGCCCTCTACAATGTAACCGTAGAGGAGTGTCGCGGGGAGGTGCGAGGCCGGGAATACGGCGGGTTCGTGTATTCCGCGCTCGACGGCGAGGGGAATAAGGTCGGCACGCCGATCAAAGCCTCCCGCTTCGGCAAGCGCTACGGGTACGAGGCGTTCGGGAGGTGGTGCGCCGCAAGCAAGGAGCAGATCAAGGAGCGGAAATTCGGCGACATGACCAAAGCGACGGCGATGGCCGCCCTGCGCCGGACGAAAGACCGCGCGGAGTTCATCGCCCTGCTCCGAGCCAAAGGCGTGGATGTCGTGCTGCGCGAAACCGATACGGGGCGTATCTACGGCGCGACGTTCATCGACCACCGCACGGGGTGCGTCCTGAACGGCTCGCGCATGGGTAAGGAGCTTTCAGCGAACGCCTTGCAGGAGCACTTCGAGCCGCCACGTCCGGGCATACCCGTTTCCATATCCCTGCCGATGGACGATACGCCCGACAACGGGAAGCTGGCTGAAAGCCCGTCCGACGACGGCATTGCCGCCGGAGGCTGGGGGCTGCTCTCGACCGAAGGGGGCGCGGCGGACACGGAGGAGGAAGCCTTCATGCGCGAAATGCAGCGACGAAAGAAGAAAAAAAGAAAACATCGTAAAATCTAATTATTATGCAACAAGAAGACGACCTTCGGGCATTGGCGAAAATCATGGATTTTCTGCGTGCCGTAAGTATATTATTGGTAGTAATGAACGTGTACTGGTATTGCTATGAAGCGGTACTCGCGTGGGGCGTGAATATCGGCGTGGTCGATAGAATCCTGATGAACTTCGACCGCACGGCGCACCTGTTCCATTCCATACTCTACACGAAACTCTTTGCCGTCGTGCTGCTCGCCCTCTCGTGCTTGGGGACGACGGGCGTAAAGGACGAGAAGATCACATGGCCGAGAATCGGCACGGCACTCGTGGCGGGCTTCGTACTGTTCTTCCTGAACTGGTGGCTGCTCGACCTGCCCCTGCCGCTCACGGCGACGGTGATACTCTACATCGCAACGGTGGCGGCGGGATACGTCTGCCTCCTGATGGCGGGACTGTGGGCGAGCCGCCTTTTGAAAAACAACCTCATGGACGACCCGTTCAACAACGAAAACGAATCGTTCCAGCAGGAGACACGCCTTCTGACCAACGAATACTCCGTGAACCTGCCCACCCGTTTCTACTATAAAAAGAGGTGGCACAACGGCTGGATCAACATTCTTTTGCCCCAACGTGCCTCCATCGTATTGGGCACGCCGGGCAGCGGAAAATCATACGCCGTAGTCAATTCCTACATCAAGCAGCAGATCGAGAAGGGCTACTCGATGTATATCTACGACTTCAAGTTTGCAGACCTCTCGACCATTGCCTACAACCACCTGATGAACCATTTGGACGGGTACGAGGTGAAGCCGAAATTCTATGTGATCAATTTCGACGACCCGCGACGCTCACACCGCTGCAACCCCATACATCCCGACTTCATGGAGGACATTACCGACGCATACGAGAGCGCCTACACGATCATGCTTAATTTGAACAAAACGTGGGTGCAGAAGCAGGGCGACTTCTTCGTAGAATCGCCCATAATCCTCTTTGCTGCAATTATTTGGTATCTCAAAATCTACGAGAACGGAAAGTATTGCACCTTCCCGCACGCCGTCGAATTTCTGAACCGTCGGTACGAGGATATTTTTCCGATTCTATCCTCTTACCCCGAACTCGAAAACTACCTTTCGCCGTTCATGGACGCATGGCTCGGCGGAGCTGCCGAGCAGCTTCAGGGGCAGATCGCATCGGCGAAAATTCCGCTCTCGCGCATGATTTCGCCGCAGCTTTATTGGGTCATGTCCGACAGCGAGTTTACGCTCGACATCAACAACCCGCAGGAGCCGAAAATCCTCTGCGTGGGCAACAATCCCGACCGCCAGAATATTTACGGTGCGGCTCTCGGTCTGTATAACTCGCGCATCGTGAAACTCGTAAATAAGAAAGGCAAGCTCAAATCATCGATCATCATCGACGAGCTGCCGACCATCTATTTCAAAGGTTTGGACAACCTGATAGCGACGGCACGAAGCAACAAGGTAGCCGTGCTGTTAGGCTTTCAGGACTTCTCCCAATTAGTCCGCGACTATGGCGACAAGGAAGCCAAAGTAGTGATGAATACCGTCGGCAATATTTTCTCCGGTCAGGTGGTCGGCGAAACGGCCAAGACACTCTCCGAGCGTTTCGGAAAGGTCTTGCAAAAGCGGCAGAGCATAACTATCAACCGCAACGACAAGTCCACCTCCATCAATACCCAGATGGATTCGCTCATTCCGCCCTCGAAAATTTCCTCCCTGACGCAGGGAATGTTCGTAGGCTCCGTTGCCGACACGTTCGACGAGCGCATCGAGCAGAAGATTTTCCACTGCGAGATCGTCGTGGACGCTGAAAAAGTAAAACGGGAGGAGAAAGCCTACAAGCCCATACCCGTCATTACCGATTTCACGGACGAGGACGGAAAGGACTGCATGAAAGAGATGATACAGGAGAACTACAACCGTATCAAAACCGACGTGAGACAGATTGTCGCCGACGAATTGGAGCGGATACAGAACGATCCGGCATTGGCGCATCTGTTACAGCAGAAATAGCTATAATTGAAAAACGGAGGACTTTTGTCCTCCGTTTTTGCGTTATTCCAAGAGAGTTCTCCCTTTTTCAGTAAGACGGTATTTTTGCTTGGGATGGTTCGGTTGGTCAGGATAGACGGCCTCCAGCACGCCTGCTTCTATGGCCGGATTCAAATAAGCGACAAGGAAATTCTTCCTGTCTTTCAGTTGCAAGACGTCCATCATTTCCTTGACAGAACGGCTCGCATTGCCGACCGATGCGATAAGGCGTATCACTTGCGGGGTACTTGTGGGGTACTTGTGGGGTACTTGTGGGGTACTTGTGGGGTGGTCGGCAGATGTCGTGTCGGCTGCTTGTCCGGCCATGTGCCGGATGTATCTGAACACCACCCATACGAACTCCCCGTCGGAATGAAATTCAGGATCGGGAATACCTACACGGCGGCATTCATTCACCATAAGGGAAATGCCGCGCCCCCAATTCTCCAAAACATCGCTTTTATACAGCACATTGGCGATAATCGGATTGCGTGGCTTCGAGCGGTGCTCCCGCAACAGTTCCGCAAGCGGCAAGTCAGCCGGGAAAGACCCCGTATTTTCAATTTCCACCCGATCATCGTATATGGCGATACCCACCGAACTGCCGGGATGGGCGTATGTACGATGGCAAAAAGCATTGATACAGCACTCGCGCAATGCTTTGTAAGGGATACTCAACTCCTCCTCCCTATACAGCCCTTCGACCTTCGCCGATAACGAAAGATGCTTGAAACAGAATGCCATCGCTGCATCCAGCAATTCATAGATGTTGCCCTGTGCGCGTTGGTTGTCGAAAAACTCCTCTTTGGTCGTGCCCTTGAAGCGTGCAAGACGCAGCAGGCATTGGGGATAGTTGTAGAACTTGCGCCCGAACAGCACGGAGGCAGCATTGTTCAGTTTGCCGTCATGCAGCAGGTCGAATTTTTCGAGTACGACCGGAAGTTCTTCCCGTATCGTGATTTCAGGCAGACGACCGCTGCGGATGCCCGCCCTGACAGCTCCCATGATGGCATTCTCATCGAGGTCGGATATATGCAGATCGGGATTGACCGCCACCTCCCAGCCGTAACGACCACCCCGCTGCATAAGCAGTTGGTGGTAGGTTTCCTGCGGCATTATGGAGGTCACACTCTCCATACGCTGATAGGGGCGTCCCTTATACATGAAAGGACGGGCAAGCTGCCCTGCCTCGACATGGAGTGCAACAACCTGTTTCGGAGTATCGGGGACAGGAATGTACGAAACATGAACGAGAGCCAACGGTTCGATACGGCGAATAGCTTCGACAAGGTCGCGTCTGGTTTTGTCGCTGATTTCCTGACCTTTGATTTCACCTTTGTCCGTCACCCCGAACAGAACGGTTCCTCCGTCTGCATTCAGGAAGGCACAAAGCGTTTCCATACCCCGATCCAACTGCCCCGTCGTTTCTTTGAACTCCAACGTCCGGCTTTCCGCCGTTTGTGTCAATGCTATAATATCGTCATGTGTCATAATTCCATCTGTAATGCCGAAAATCATATTTCCTGCAAAGGTAGGAAAATATACAGAAGAAGGCTCTTGTTTCTCGTTTATTTATACCGATACCGACAGATTATCATACTATTGGAAAATTCTCCACAGTGTGGGGAATTTTCATGCACCGCACAAATCGGCTCACCGTCTTGCCCGCTCTTTGGCATCATCGCGCTGCATCCGCAGGTTCAGACGCTCGCGCATCTTGTCGAGGAAATAGGTGCGGCTCTCGCTCTTGCGGCGTTTCATGTCCGTATAGGCGTTATAGCAATGGCTGTCTTTGATTTCCAGACCGAGCTGCGAGCCGAAGAACGCCGTCAGCTCCTTGATGTCGTTCTGCCCGTCGTTGATACAGCCCATCTCGTCGAGGGCATAGATGACTTCTATCAGCTCGACAAGGCTGCCCGTCCAACGGAAAGGCGGAGGTTGAATGTCTGATTTTTGTGCGGCGGATAGTGGCGGCACTTGGGTTTGCAGGTTTTCCAGCATACGCCGCACGAGCGCGAGGGCTTTTTTCAGATAGGCGGCTGCGCCGTCCTTCCCGTCGGAAAGGGTGTCATGGAGGCTTTGCAGCTCCACCTCCGCATAAATCAATGCGAAAAGCAACCGATGGGGATTGCCCGCCTCCACGTAGGAGCGGAATATCGTCTGTGAAAACTCATCGTAGGCCGCCCGAATGTCGGCAGCCTCCGTATTCTGGCTGACGAAGCGGAAAAAGTCGCTTTCGGTCAATGTATGGTAGTCCATATCGTTCGGGTTTATCAGGTTCGTACTTCATTGTTTCCTGCCCTGTTGCGCAACGGGTCTCATGGAAACAAGGGACAAACCCCGAACCTGAAACGAAGGTCGGAAGCATATTTGAAAATATCTTCCTGACGTTCAGCGATATATTTTTTCGATTTTCTGTTTAGGACTGATTTTTCGTGTTGCAGGCTGCAACGTTTTTTCGCACCTTGCAACAGTCTATTGCAACAGCTTGCGGTAAACGATCCGGCAAATGCCGTTCCCGTACCGTCTTATCTGTATGCATTTCCACTCCGCAGCGGAAAATTCCCCGACGATGGAGACACCGCCACGCCGGATTACGGGCAGCAGGTAGAAGACGATTTCATCGACTGCATGATAGAGGAAAAGACCGCGCAGCAGGCGCAGGTGTCCGGCATCGTAGATCTCGGCCAGATAGGTCGCACGGTTGCCGGGGCGGTCTTTCGTACAGAGAAAATCGACGAGGGGTTCGTCGTCCGACAAACGGCGGTCGCACGATCCGTACCAGCGGCGAAAGCCCCTGCGGTCTGTTTTCAACCACTCCAACCGCCCGTCCTCCTTCGCGGGGAGACAGCCGTCCAATGTCATTGCGACAACTATCCGTACCTTCGCCATATCCTTTGCCCAAATAAAAAGTAGCGTGCATCTACACCACCTCCGACGTAGGCTCTGGAATGCCCTGAAAGGAGTACGTGAGCGCACGCTACGCAAAAGCATAGCATAAGCCTCACGCAATAGTCCCTTTCAGTCAATTATCCAGATTCACGCCGGAAACGTCTTGCGTACTTATGTATAATTACGGCGGCAGGCTGTCGGCCTCCACCGCTATTTTTATCTATTTTCAGCCCAAATATACACCTTTTCAGTGAGATGCAAGGGCTATACGTCCGTTAATTATTCATTCAGTCCGTATTTTCTCATTTTACGGTAGAGGGTGGCGCGGTCGATGCGCAGCAGTCTTGCCGCCTCCGTGCGGTTGCCGCCGCACCGTTTCAGGGCTTCGACGATACGGCGTTTCTCGCCCGCCTCGTCCCGGATGGCCAGCGAATGATCCGCGTCGCTTGTCGGTTCTGCTGGCTCCAGTCCCATGTCCTCCACACGGACGATGCCGCTTTCGGCCAGCAGCACCGCCCGCTTGACCTTGTTCTGCAACTCCCGTACGTTGCCCGGCCATGCGTAGGCGAGCAGCCGTTCGGCGGCATCCTCCGTGAACCCGCATGTTTCACGCCGCAGCTCTTTCGAGTAGCGCTCCCGAAAGAACTCCGCGAGCGGCAGGATGTCGTCGGGACACTCCGAAAGGAGCGGCAGCCGGATCTCGAACTCGCAGAGCCGGTGGTACAAGTCCTCCCGAAAACGACCGTCCCGAATCGCTTTTGCCATATCCTCGTTCGTGGCCGCGACGATCCGCACGTCCGCTTTCCGTTCCCGTTTGCCGCCGACGGGCAGGTAGGTGTTCTCTTGCAACACCCGCAGCAGCATGGCCTGTATTTCATAAGGCATCGTACCTATTTCGTCCAGAAACAGCGTTCCGCCTTCGGCCATACTGAAATATCCCTCCCTGTTCGTGTCGGCTCCCGTGAACGCTCCCTTGACATGGCCGAAAAAGAGGGACGGGGCGAGTTCTTTGGGCAGCACGCCGCAGTTTACGGCCACGAACGGCATGTTCCGCCGTTCGCTCGACCTGTGGATATTGCGGGCGACGGATTCCTTGCCCGTCCCGTTCGCACCGAGAATCAAGACCGACATGTCCGACGGTGCGACCAGCGCGGCGAGCCGCTCCACGTGGCGGGCTTGTACGCTGCACCGTCGGAACAGCACCTTTTCCTCCCGCTGCACGGTCGAAAGCGGACGCAGTATCTCGTCGGCCATTTCCAACAGCCGCTCCTTGTGGACGGGTTTGGGCAGGTAGTCTTTCGCTCCCGAACGGATAGCACGTACCGCGTCGGACACCGTTGCGTACTCCGTCATGACGATATACGGGGTCGTCATCCTCTCCCTGCGCGTCCATTCCAGCAAGGAAATGCCGTCCCCTTCGGGCAGCCGCACGTCCGAGAGGATCAAATCGAAAGCCGTCCTGCGGAGCAGACGCCGTGCCGCAGGCTCGTCGATGGCCGTCGTTACCTCGTACCCGGCTTGCAGCAGCCAGTCTTTCTGCATCTGCGACAGGCCGACGTTATCTTCGACTATCAATATCTTTCGTTTCATCCGTCACTCTTTTCATTTCGTTTTCCGCTTCCGCGATGAGCAAGGCGGTATGGGCTATGACCCGTTGCGTGTATTCCCCGACCGCTCCGTCGTCCGCCTTGTCGTCGTGCAGCACGTCCCGGTAGGCGTGCAGCAGTTCGTCCGTTTGCAGCAGCTCCCACATCGGCAGCATACGGTGTACGACCTCCCGCAGCCGTTCGCGGTCGTTGCCCGCCTTACGGAGCTGTGCGATGTCCTTGCGGGATTGTCCGATAAACGTCCGGAGCAGTTTCTTTTTATCCCTCACGTCTGCCGTGAGCGCGGCGAAATCCGCAGATACAGCCTCCGGCTTCGTGCCGTCGATGACAGAGGCGATAAGGTCGAGCAGCTCGTGCATCGAGAACGGCTTGTAGATGCAGGCCACAAATCCGGCGGAGGCGAAAGCCTCCCGTTCCTTGTCGCCCCGTGCGGTCATGGCGACGACCGGAATCGTGCGCGAATTGCCGATATTGGAGTTGCGCAGCAGTTCCAGCAGCTCGAAACCGTTCGTTCCGGCCATCTGTATGTCCGACAGGAGCAGGTCGTAGTCCGCCTTGCGCATCTCCCCGACCAGTGCACGGGTATTCCCGCAGGTCGCGCAGGAGACGCCGTTGCGTTCGAGCATCTCCCTGACGATTTCGAGCTGCAACGGGTCGTCGTCGATGGCGAGGACACGCTGCGGAAGACGTGCGGAGGGCTTGGAAACCCGCTCCTCGTTTTCCACCGTCTCGTCCGACAGCGGCAGGGGGAGCGATACGCGGAACGTGCTGCCCCTGCCGACCTCGCTGGCGACGGTAATTTCCCCGTCCAGCAACCCGACCAGCCCTTTCGTGATCGACAGCCCCAAGCCGAAACCTTCGGCGTTCGTGTCGGGAGCCGAACGCTCGAACGGGTCGAAGATGCGTGCCGCCGTTTCCCCGCTCATGCCGATACCCGTATCCTCGACGGTCAGCAGAAGCGTCCCGTTTTTGTAGCGGGCGGTGAAGCCGACGCTTCCCGCTTCGGTGAACTTGACGGCGTTCGAGAGCAGGTTGTCCGCGATCTGTTCGATGCGGTCGCTGTCGCCGCAGACCGTAACGTTCGTGCCCTCGAAATCGCACTGGAAGAGAAGCCCTTTGTCGTTGGCGGCGCGGGTGAAGCCCGCCGCGATGCGTTCCAGCAGGTCGGACAGCCGGAAAGGGGTGTCGTTGCGTGTCTCCTTCGCCTCGTTGAGACGGTACACGTCCAAGAGGTTGTTCAGCAGGTGCAGGATATGCTTGCACAGCTCACCGATATTGGCCAGATGGCCGTTGCGCCTCTTGCGGTCGCGCGTCTCCATCGCCAGCTCCGCGCTGCCGTTGATGATGCTCAACGGGGCGCGTATGTCGTGGGAAATCGTCAGGATGATTTTCTTGCGCATATCCAGCAGGTCGCGGTTCTGGCCGATAATCTCTTTCAGCTTGCGCTCTCCGGTCTCCCGCCGCCGGATGTCCCGTTGGATGATGATATACGAAAGGGCAAGCAGCAGGATAGCCACGCCCAGTACGCAGGACAGTATGCGGAAAGAGGTCTGCCTCATGTCGGCTATTCGTTTTTCCCGGAAGTCGAAAGCCATCTGCGCCTGCCCGTCCAGCAGGGAGATAAGCGCCGACAGTTCGCGGTTCAACTGTCTGTTTTGCCGACGCAGGCTGTCCACCGGGGCGTCGAAATCGAACTCCGGCGTGTCTTTCAGGGTGGTTATCTGGCTGTTCAGCGCATGCAGGTTATTCGACGGCGGATATACCCGTATCGTGTCCTTCTTGCCGAAGAAGCCCGCGATGCCTTTCTTGCGCCGTACCTCTATGCGGGGCTTGCTCGCACTTTTGACGACCGTAGGCAGCCTGCGGGCGATCAGGCTGTCCATCTCCTCCCGCTGGCGGACGCTCTGCATGATGCGCAGCAGGTGCGTCTCTTTGGCCGCCAGCAGCATCCGCAGCGTATCGACCTGTTCGGGGCGCACGAAGCGGACGCACTCACGGCGGAGCGTGAGCAGCAGGCTGTCGAGACGGAGCCGTTGGGTGCGGTAGGTGCGGAAATCCTCCTCGTCCCAGCCTATGACGCTCTCGCCCAAGGTGGCGAGTTCCGTAATCTCACAGTGGGCAACGGTTACATTTTGACGAATGTCGTTTATTTCAACAGAGTTTGCCGCAATCTCCTTTATCCGGCTCTGTTCATACAACAGAATGGCGACCATAATCCCGATGATCGCCACTGAAAAGAAATAACCTACAAATATCTTATGCTGCAATAACATTCTCATCAACCTTTGAATTTTTTACAATCCATATGCTCACTTCATACAGTATCCACATAGGCAACGCGACAAGCGAAAGCGTGAACACGTCCGATGTCGGTGTAATAATGGCAGCGACCACAAGGATAATCACGATGGCATGTTTCCGATAGCGGCGCATGAAATCTGCCGAAAGAAATCCCAACTTGGCGAACAGCCACGCGAAAATCGGTATCTCGAAGACGAGGCCCATTGCCAGACACATCGTCGCCAGCGTCGAGATATACGAATCGAGCGTGATGAGATTATCCACCTCGCCCCTCTCCTGATAGGTTCCCAGGAAGCGGAATGTCAGCGGAAAAATCAGAAAGTAGCTGACCAGCACCCCCAATCCGAACATCGCATAGCCGCCTCCGACCATCCGCATGACATACCGCCGTTCATTATTATATAATGCCAGAGAAACGAGCCGAAACAACTGGTAGAGGATATAGGGCGAAGCGCACAGTACTCTGGTGCATAACGCTATTTACATATGGATGATAGCGAGGATACTCAATAGATTTCCGCGTTACTATATGAAAATAGAGTTATATAGTTGTTTCCATGATTTTAGCTTCAATCCAATGTTATCAATTCATATTTTTGGCTTCCCAATCCCAACTGCTCGGCATATTCCAGATTGTGCATCCCGTTGCGTGAGTCGATGCGCTCAATCAGGTGGATTCTGCCGTGGTCTTCCGAGGCACGTACCATGTCGATGCAGGCACGGTCGAGGGCGACCGGGTCGAGCGAGGCGAGGATGCCGATGTCGCCCATCTTGGGGTCTTCGGGCGTAGCCACGCAGTCGCAATCCACAGAGAGGTTGTTGGCCACGTTGATATATAAGATACGGTCACCTATATGGTCGATGACGGCTTTCGACGCTTCTGCCATCGATTCCTGGAAAATGTCCTGATGCGGCACGTCTTTCCACACTTCCACCACATCCTTGGTCTTTCCGGCGGAATGGATATATGCCTTTCCGGCAGACGAGGCGATGCCGATGGAGATGTTCTTCAACGCCCCTCCGAATCCTGCCATCGGATGTCCCTTGAAATGGGAAAGTACCATCACGAAGTCATAGTTCAGGAAATTTTTCCCTACATAATCCGCTTCCAGGTGTTTACCTCCTTTTACCGGAAGTGCCGTCTCGCCTTCCGCGTCCATGATGTCCACCGGGGCTATGGCGGTGAAACCATGGTCGACGGCTGCTTTCAGGTGATTTTCCGTGTTGTCACGTCCACCGCCGTAGGCAGTGTTGCATTCCACTATCGTGCCGTTCACTTTTTGCACCAACGCTTTGATGAGATTCGGATTGAGGTAGTTGTTGTTGCCCGGCTCGCCGGTGGATAGCTTCACGGCCACCTTGCCTTCGGCTTTCCGTCCGAGCGCCTCGTAAATCTTCACCAGATTCTCGGATGAGATTTCCTTGATGTAGTACACTTTGGGCAGCGAAGCGTTTTCTTCCTGTCCGTTTTTCTTTTGTGCATTGGCACATCCTGCACCCGCAAGTATCATTGCGGATGCCAATACGGTTGCAAAAAATCTGTTCATGTTAAAAAAGTATTGATGTTAGAAATTCAGGTTCACTCCGGCCATTACCGTCGCCCTCGGCATCGGGTATCCGGCATTGATTTCGTAGCGTTGCGCCAGCAGGTTTTCGCCCCGTGCCCAGATGTCGAGCCATTTTGCGGCACGGAATGAGGCACGCAGGTTCCACAACACGAAGTCTTCCGTAGTTTCTGTTTCACCGACGGAAGTGTACAGTCCTGCGATGTACTGCACGCCGGTCGAAACATTCCAGCGCCCTTTCGAGAAGGCTGCTCCGGCATAGAGCTTGTGTTCGGGTGCGGCGATGACCGGATTGTCCATGTGCAGGAAGCTGTAGTTGGCATCCACCGACCAGTCTTTGCTGATGCGGTAAGCTGCCTGCAACTCCACGCCCGTGTTGTCTATCTCGCCCGAATTCTGGTTCAGCCGGCCGCTTCCGTTGGGATTAGGCAGGGTCTGGATGAGGTTCTTGCCGTCGATGTAGAAGAGGTTGATGCCGTATTGCAGACGACCTTCGAGCAACCGTTGCGAGAAGGCCAGCTCGTAGTTCCACATCGATTCGGGTTGCAGGTCGGGGTTCTGCGGCGGAAACATGTACATCTCGCGGAGAATCGGATAACGGAAACCTTTCGATGCCGAGGCTTTCAGTTCGATGGCATGTGGCAAATGGAAAGCAAGTCCTGCCTGTGGCACCCACTCCGTACCCACGCGCGAATGATGGTCGATGCGCAGTCCGGCATTCAGCGTAAGCCAACGACCGAAGTCCTGCCGGAAGTCCATGTACCCCGCCACTTCATCCTCGTGTTTGTCCACCAAGTCGCTGCGTGTCCCGGCATTCTCGCCCGATACATAATCTGTCCATGCCTTGCCGCCGTAGCGGAACCAGTCGAATCCGAAAGTGACGCGGTTGCCTTTGAAGAACTGCGTGCTTTGATAGAGCGATACCCCCATCATGTTGTCATTAGAATTGAATCGTCCATCCTGTGAAGTTTCGCCTGCGCTGGGCGTGTAGCCGTCGTTTATCCAGTGGTCGCCCCAGTTGTAGAAGAAGCTCAACGCACCGGAGGTCTTTCCGTAATCGTTCTCCAAGGCGAACGAGGTCATGCCGCGCGTGATGCGCTGGTCGCCGTCCAATAACGGAGCAGATACGGGACCGGGGTAGGAAGCGTTGAAATGGGTCACGTTCACATCGCCGCGCACGTTCCAGTTGTCGGTCAGTTCGTAGCCCAACTTGGCATAGCCGCCGTACTGCTCGAAGGTCATGTCATCGCGGTGTCCGTCCGTGCGGTTGTACGAGCCGCTGATGACCGACGAGAAACGCCCCTTGCGGATGCGGTTGCTCAGTTCCGTCTCCAGTGTGCCGTAGGAACCGAATCCCGTGTGCAGGTTTGTCCGCACGCCGTCCTCGTGCATCCTGCGGGTGACGATGTTGATGACACCGCCCATCGCGTTGGAGCCATAGAGCACGGAGGCCGGGCCGCGCAGCACTTCCACACGGTCGGCAAGCAATGTCTGGTAGGCATCGGCTATCGGGTGCCCGAAGATGCCGGCATATTGCGGATGTCCGTCGATGAGCACCATCAGCCGGGCGTTGCCACCGCTCAGTCCGCGCAGGGAGATACCGCCCGCCGCACCGTTCGAGACGCCATAGCCCATCACGCCGCGCGAAGTAACGAACAGACCCGGTACCTGCTCGGTAAGTACCGGAAGCAGCGAGGGCTGCATGGCCTGTTCAAGTTTGTTGCGGTTCACTACCGAGACGGTCTGTGAGAGGTGGCGCACGTCGGTCTGGTGGCGTGCGCCCGTTACCACCACCTCGTCAATAGAATAGGTCCGGTTTATGAATGTTGTGTCGGATACATCCTGCACTTGGGCACTCACTACTGTTGTTACCACCAGTAAAGAAACGGTTGAAAAGATTTTCTTCATTATAATATGCTTAGTAGTTCAATTCTATTTCATAAGTATCATTACATTCAAAATAGTCAGAGAAGAACTGCAAATGATAGGTAATTGACTTTCTCCAATAGGCATAGTCGTGAATGCCCGGACGGGAAATGTAATCATGTTCAATATACCGGTACGACAATTCCCTGTGAAGCCGTTCGTTGGCTTCATGGAAGAAATCTTCTGTACCACAGTCGAAAATGATGGCCAATCCTGGCTTTATCAGATGCAGTTGGTTCATGACCGTATAGGCATCCCATCGTTCACTGTTTGTGTAATAATCGCCAAGTTGCTCTTTCATTTCCCAATGTTCTGCGAAAGGCCGTATGTCTACACCACCGCTCGTCGAGCCACAGGCTCCGAACAAATCCTGATGCCGTATCGCTATCCAAAAAGCTCCATGTCCTCCCATGCTGAAGCCTGAGATGGCACGCCCCCTTTTATCGGGAATGGTTTTATAATGACTGTCCATATAACCGACAAGCTCTTTAGATATGTACGTTTCATAGCGTACCTGAGAATTGACCGGACTGTCCCAATACCATGAATTTTCACCGTCGGGACAAACGATTATCATTTCATATCGGTTTGCCAACTGCGGCAGCTCCGGCTGTATGTCCAGCCAGGCACGGTAGTCTTTGCTGTATCCATGCAGCAAGTAAAGTACGGGCAAAGATTCCGACTTGTCGTAGACAGCAGGCAGGATGACGACATTTTTCACCGTCTTGTTCATTGACGGACTGAAAACGCCAATAGTATCTACCTGCTGTGCCCGAAGCTCAAAAGCGATGAAACACAGCAGAATAGAGTACACGGCTCTTGACAAAAAACACTTCATTCCGTATTGTTTTTTTGTATTCGTTGAGATTGGTCATATGTCCATTTTCTCCATATGACCAATCAATCCTTTTCAGCGTAGCGTTCCCATGTCTATCACATAGCGGAACTTCACCTTCCCGTCCACCACGTTCCGGTAAGCCCTATTGATGGCTTCGGCATCCGCTTCCAGCATTTCCACTTCGGGGTAGATATTATGCGCCACCGAATAGTCCAACATTTCCTGAGTCTCGGGAATACCGGCGATGAGCGTACCCATCACCTTCTTGCGCATACGCAGGGCCTCGACGTTCAGCATGGGGAGCTGGTCGTGCGAGGGCATACCGATAAGTACCAGCTCGCCGTCCACCTTCAGCATGTTCACGTATTGCTCCACGTCGAAGTTTGTGGGTATCGTGCTGATGATGACACGGAAACTGTTGCCGAGTTCCTTTATCTCTGCGGGATTGTTCACATTTACATACTGCTTGGCTCCCATGCGAAGGGCATCGGCACGTTTCTCATCACTGATGTCGAACACCGTGACTTCCGCACCGAACGACACGGCATACTGCACGGCCAAATGTCCCAGTCCACCGAACCCAGCGACGGCTATCTTGTCTCCCTTTTTCACGCCTGTGAACCGTAACGGAGAGTAAGTCGTGGCACCGGCGCAGAGTAGCGGGGCGATACGCTTCATGTCCGCTCCTTCGGGGATTTTAAGGGCGAAATCCTCCGTCACGACGATGTTATTGGAATAGCCTCCCAGGGTCGGCGTACCGTCCCATTCGCGGGAGTTATAGGTATAGACGGTCTTGCCGTTGTCACAATATTGTTCTTCCCCCTTGCGGCAATGTTCGCATTCACCGCAGGAGTTTACCATACAGCCCACACCGGCCATATCGCCTACCTTGAATTTGGTCACGTCCTTGCCAACCGCTGCCACCCGTCCGGCGATTTCGTGTCCCGGGACCATCGGGTAGATGCTTTCACCCCACTCGGAGCGTGCCTGATGAATGTCACTGTGGCAGATACCCGAATACATGATTTCGATCAGGATGTCATGGTCGCCCACCGCACGACGTTCAAACTCGTAGGGTTGCAGGATGCCTTGCTTGTCCATCGCGACGAACCCTTTCGACTTTACCGGACTCTTGTCTGTCTGTGCCTGTATTCCTGTTACCGCTCCTATCAGGAGAGCGGACAGGATGATTGCTGTCTTTTTCATTTTATTCTTCGTTTTTACGTTAATACTTCGTGCTATTTGAATGACCGTTCATAAATACCGAGATAATCCTCGTCGCTGAGCGGAAGCGGGTCGGCTGTGATGTCGCCGCCAAGCACCTCATGGATACGTTTCGGCCAGCTTTTGATTTCTTCCCGGGTAATTCCGGCATCACTCATCTTCAAGTCCTTGCAGTCGATGGAATCAAGCAGCGCATCGAGTGCCGCGATGAAATCCTTACCGCTTTGCGGATTTTCCACGCCCATTGCCCGGGCCATCTTCTTCATCGGTTCCTCGGCCGCCTTGCGTTCGGCGAAGAAATCGAAATACTCGTGGCTGATCATAATCAGTCCTGCCCCGTGTGCCAGGTCGCTATGGTAAGACCCCATGACGTGTTCCATCGTGTGCTGCGAGGTGCAGAGCATGTAGAATCCGGCCAGGGAGTTGGCAAGTGCCATCTGTGCCCGTGCCTCCTTGTCAGAACCGTCTTTATAGGCAATCGGCAGGTACTTCGCAATCAGTTCGATGGCTTTCAGGGCAAACATCTCGCCCATCGGGTGTTCGTTCTTGTTGATAACGCTTTCGGCGGCATGGAAGAAAGCGTCCATGCCTTGATAGGCGGTGAACTTGGGCGGTACGCTCATCATCAGGTCGGAATCTACGACGGAAATGGCCGGGAACATCGAAACGTCGAACACTCCCGTCTTTTCTTCCAGCTCATCGTTCGAGATGACGGAAAACATATCCACCTCCGAACCCGTCCCCGCGCTGGTCGTTATGGCAACCAGCGGTGCGCTGGGGTGCGAGAACGGTTTATGTCCGCCTTTTGCCGAGAAAGCATAATCCCAAAGGTCGCCGTCATTGACCATCATCAGGGCGATGCACTTGCCGGCATCCATTACCGAACCGCCACCCAACGCTACTACAAAGTCACAACCGTTCTTCCGGGCTTCTCGGGCGGCATCCATCACATTCTCCCGGGTCGGATTCGGGCGAATCCCGTCGAAAAGAACGTGTTCGACATGGGCAAGGTCGAGTTCCTGTTCTACAGCGGCCAGATAGCCGTATTTTTTCGTACTTTGTCCGTTGGACGTTACGATAAGGGCCTTCCTGCCGGGCATCTGTTCCAGATGGAGGTTTTTCAGTTGCCCTGCGCCGAAGAGAACCTTCGTGGGCATGAAAAATTGAAAATTGTACATGGCTTCTGAATTTTAATAGTTGTTATTACCTTATTTGTTTAGAAATCTATCTCATCGGGGTCGAGTCCCGAACCTCCGCAATACTCCATGCGGTCGATGGTCTGCATGTCCGCATCTGAAATTTCGAAACCGAAGACGTCGAGGTTCTCGCGGATGCGTTCCGGAGTGACCGATTTGGGAAGCGGAAGTACGCCGTGCTGCAACGCCCAGCGGATGCAGAGTTGGGCGACCGACTTTCCGTATCGGGCTGCTATGCCTTTTAGGGTCTCGTTATTCAGCATACGTCCCGTGCCGAGCGGCGACCAGGCTTCCACCAAGATTCCGTTCGCACGGCAGAAGTCCGTACACTCCCGTTGCATGAAGCCGGGATGGAACTCTATCTGGTTCACCATCGGCTTGACGGTGGCACGGTCGAGCAACGCCTCCAGATGGTGCGGAAGGAAGTTGCTGACCCCGATGGCACGTATCTTCCCTTCGTTATAAAGCGTTTCCATGGCACGCCAGGTGTCCGCATTGATTTGCCTCCAGTTGGCGAACCGATGTTCCGTGGCGGGCCAGTGTATCAGGTAGAGGTCGAGATAGTCCAGACGGAGGTCGGCCAGCGTGCGGTGGAATGCCCGCAACGTGGTATCGTACCCTCTTTCCGTGTTCCACACCTTGCTCGTGACAAAAATCTCCTCACGGGCGATGCCGCTGCGGGCGATTCCTTCGCCCACGCTCTGCTCGTTTCCGTATACTGCGGCTGTGTCTATGTGGCGGTAGCCCGTTCGGATGGCGCATTGCACGGCTTCTATGGCCATCGCACCGTCCGGAGTCTGCCAGGTGCCGAAACCTACGGACGGTATCCGCACACCGTTTGTCAATTCAAAATCCTTGTTCATGATTATTACTGTTTTCTGTCATTTATCATTATTTATATATCGGATGACTTTAGCCGGATTTCCGGCGGCCACCGCATTGTCCGGTATATCGCGCGTAACGACCGAACCCGCGCCGATGACTGCGTTACGCCCGATGGTCACGCCCATCAGCACGACCGAGTTCCCACCTATCCAGACGTTGTCGCCTATGGTTATCGGTTTGGCGATGCCTAATCGCCGTTCCCTGCCTGCCGCTTCCATCGGATGCGCCACGGCATACAGACCCACATTCGGACCGAGCCACACATTGTGGCCGATGCGGACGGGCGCCATGTCGAGGATGGTCACGTTGTAGTTGGTCAGGAAACCGTCGCCCACCTGGATGTTCACGCCCAGGTCGCACAGGAAACCGGGCTTGACACTGAGGTTCTCTCCGGCAGAACCGAAGAGTCGGCGCAGCAGCTTGTCCCTTTCCTCTCCGGCTGTCACCGGCAGGGCATTGAACTGCTGGCAAAGGACGATGGCACGGGTCTGTATCTCCGCGATTTCCGCATCGTCCATGCGGTAATATTCACCGCTGCGGAGTTTCTCTATCTCTTTCATCATTCTTGTGTTTTTGATTGGACGGCTTCATTCCATGCCACAGTATCCGGTTGCGGAAGCTCCACCTGCTCGCGCTCGAGGAGTTCCACCGCTTTTTGGGCGATGCAGAGGCAGCATCCCGTACACCGGGTGAACTGGAACTGCCCCACGATGTCGCCGCATTTCACCGTTCCGTAAGTGTCCTTGAAGTGCTTGAACAACTCACCGGCCAGGGCGATGCCCTTGTCGTTGTCGTCCGGCGTGTACAGGCCGAGTGCCATGACACCTGCCGTGAGTGCGCCGCAGGTACCGTCCTCATACGTTTTTCCGATGCCTCCCCGGAATCCGGCGGAGAGGGCTTTCAGTTGTTTGTCCGTCAGTTCGCTGCCCAATGCGCGGCACAGGCCGAGAAACGTGGCCTGCGAGCAGGAGTAGCCTTCCTCGCGCAGCTTCGTGATGATTTCATTTGCCTTTCTTGTCAGTTCGCTTTCCATATTCGTTACGATTGTTTTCTCTGCCGCCCCGTTCTTGGCTTCAGCACTATGGACGGCCATCGGATAAAGAGCCGATGCAAGCAGCCCGGCGGCAGGGATTATTAACTTCTTTTTCATTCTCTTTTTGTATTATGTTGCAAATTTACAGGCATTTGAGCTTGCAATGGTTTTTCCAAACGTCTTTTCCGGCTTTTCTAAAACGTCATTTTCTCTGCTGTTGTCCTACCCATCCGTTATAGGCACTGAACAACGGAACCCCGTCGATGTAGGAAAGTTGCAGCACGTCCGCGTTTGCCTCTTTCAGGAACTCGTAAGCGCGTGGAGACTGCACACCTGCCCCGCAGTTGAGTATGACCGGACGGTCGGCGGGGATTTCCTTGTAACGTGCCGGCAGCTTGGAGCGTGGTATATGCACGTTACCGACAAACTGGGTGTAACCCTCGTACCATTCCGGTTCGCGGACATCGATGATATACAGGTTAGGAGTGCTTTTCATATACTCCAATGCTTCCGAAGGAGTGAGACCGCCCAGAAACTTCTCGCCCGCTACGACGCTATTGTCTCTATCTTGTTCCTGTTTCCATTCATTGTATTCGCCGAACAACGGAGCCCCGTCGATATAGGAGATTTCCGGAATGTCCGGACGCAGTTTTTTGAGCGTGCGGTAAGCACCGGGAACGACCATTCCCAAACGGCAATGCAGTATGACAGGGCGCCCTGCCGGAATATCGAGATAGAGTTTTTCCGCTTCATCCGGGGAGATATTCTCGATGGGGATGTTGATGGCTCCCTCGAAATGTTCTTTCGCGTACCATGAACGGGTAGCCACGTCAACGATTACCAGGTTTTCCGTCTTTTTCATGTACTCCAGTGCCTTTTCCGGACTCATGGCACCCAAATCGTTTACGGAAACGTTGTTGTCATTATCCGGCATTTCCGAAGCGTTTTTTTCGGAACAACCGGCCGTCACCCCGCCGATAGACAGGGAACACAGCAGATACACGGCAGAAACGATCCGCCTTGCATTTTGTAAAAAATTCCTTTCTTCTTTCATGTTGATACTATTTGATGTTGAACTATTATTATTTTGTAAGCGATTTCAGAGTCGGGACTTTTTCTCGGCATAAAAGTTCGACGACCTTTTTTCCGACGCAAAGGCAGCAGTCCGTGCATTCGACAAAACCGTTCCGATAAACAATGTTGCCGCAAATGACCGTTCCGTACCGTTTCTTGAAATGGTTGAACAGCTCTTTCGACAATGCGACAGCCTTCGCGTTGTCCTTCGGCAGAAACATCCCCAAAGCCATGATACCCGCAGCGAATGCCCCGCATGAACCCTCGTTATAGGAACATCCCATACCGCCACGAAAACCGGCGGACAATGCCATCAGTTCTTCGTCCGTCTGATTACAGCCGACGGTCCGGCATATTCCGATGAAAGTAGCCTGCGAACAAGAAAACCGTTCCTGACGCAAACCGTTGATTTTTACTTGTACCTTTGAGATACAGCCGATTATATCTTTGGAGACATCCATACACTCGCAATATTCTTGTTATAACAATCGGTCTTTTACATCTATGGGACGGAGGACACGGCAAGGGTTACCGGCTGCAATCACTCCATTTGGAATGTCCTTTGTGACGACACTTCCAGCACCGATGACAGAATCGTTACCAATGTTGATGCCCGGCATTATCACTACATTTCCACCCAGCCATACCCGGCTGCCTATATGAATAGGCTTATCTACGCATAACCCTTTCTCACGCTCGTCCGCATCAATTGCATGATTAACCGTATAGAGGCTGCAATTGGGGCCTACCAGGGTGTGGTGTCCGACATGGATAGTCGTGTTGTCCATAAACGTACAATTGAAATTGACGATTACATTATCTTCAAGTATGATATTCGATCCATACTGACAACGGAAGGCGGGGATAATCAGCACGTCTTTCCCTTGTTTCCCAAGAAGCTGTGCAAGGATACTCTGACGGATTTCCTGTTGCCCTTCGCTGGTCTGATTATACTGCATCGTCAAATCTCCTGCTCGCCGGAACCTTTCCATCATTTCCCCATTAAAGATGTAAGGTGCTGAAATAAAACAGTCATGTGACATATCGTATATTGTGTTTTAGAGTTATCCGATAAATTTTAGTAACCGTTCTTCCGTTGCCGATGGGAGAATCTGACATAAGTGACAGAGAATACGTGTCTTGGATTCTTCCGGTGTACGGTCTTCAGGCAAGGCAATCCCGTCACCGAACAATGCTTCGGGGGTGGTGTAGCGAGCAATGCCCCATCCGTATGGATGCCCGTGCCTGTCAAGCTGATACTCGAAATCCGCTACGACAATGAGCGCGGCCATCTGTAACCGGGTCAAAACCGTTTCAAAACTTTCTTCCGGTATGCTGCCTTTCGTTTTTGTGAACAGTCGCTCCATTGGATTCGTACAAATAGTCTTCGGTTTACGGAATCCACATAAGGACTTTATCTCCTTTGACAGCAACGATTCGTGCCCGACTACCGTGTCATAGACCGTTTTCTCCCTGTTCTTGCCTTCCTTGTCAAGAGGGCTGCAATCGAAACTGAACTTCGAGCGGCGGTAATTCGCAAAGTCGGGAAACCATTCCATACTGACAAACCCGGCTTTACCGCAGAAAAATTTTCCGTAAGTGCAAGTCCAATTCCGGATAACAGGTCCTTTCCACTCCCACGGGCCATCCACACCGTCCTCGAACCAAAGTCCGGGAGACGTACATTCCTCTATGGAGAATCCGGATATGGAGTTTCTGAAGAAAGGCAGGAATCCACATCGCACGACCAGCTGTTCCAGTTCTTCTGCATTATGTATGGTAGATTGTATCATTTTCTTCTCGATTTTCATCATGCTTGACACCATAAAAAAACATCACCGAATCTTGTTACGATCCGATGATGCAAAATTAGCGGGAATGCCGGTGTGGCTGTTTTTCCCAAACGTCACTTATACTTTGTTGAAAAGTCTTTTTACGACAAGACAGTTGTCGGGATGGCCGATGGTGGAAAACCGTATTCCTTCTTGAAAGCGGTGGAGAAGTGCGACAGGTTCTTGAACCCTACTTCCAGATAGACATCGGCAGGTTTGCGTCCCAACTTGTCCATCAAGTTCCTGGCCTCTTCCAGCCGCCGCTTCACTATCCAGCGGCTCGGGGTGAGGTGGAACGTCTGTGCGAAGTCTTTTTTGAACGTCGAGAGGCTACGCCCTGTATAATGCGCGAACTCTTCTACGGTCAGGTCGCATTTATAGTTCTTGTTCATGAACTCCTCCAGATTGATTTTCCACGGCTCTGTAAAATCGAACAGGACCTGCCCCAAATCCGGTTTGAGCTGTAACAGGGTGAAAACCGCCTCCTGCAATTTGGCTTCCATTAACTCTTTCGATGGATATTGGCGGGCATCGAAATACTGTTCCAACGAGGTGAAAAGCCCGTTCAGGAAAGGATGCTTTTCCAACATGACGTAAGTGGACCTCGCCGTGGTCGGGTTACTCACCAACGGTACGGTTATCCGGTGTTCACCCAGCATTCGTTTCAGGAACGGCATTTTGAGTTGCAGGAACAGCCCCTTGAAAGGTTCCCCGTCTTTGGAAGGCTGTTTGACCTTCCGTACCAGATGATTACGCTTGACAAAAAAAGCATCTCCCTTTTTCAGATGATATTTCTTTTCGGGAGCTATCAGTTCCAGTTCTCCGGAACAGAGATATACCAACATGTGCTCCGAAACCATCTCCTCGCACCATTTGTCTTTTTCCACCATGCAGCAGAAAAAGGTGTCCATGTAGTCGTAAACGATTATACCAGCATCCATAAAGCAACTATTGTAAATCTGTTATTCAAAAAGTATCAATCAAGTGCGATTATGCAAAGATAGCATTTTTGTCCTTAAAAACTTTCTTCAAAAGACGTTTTTACTTTTCTTAAACATCTAAATATTCTCATGAATTAGTCGAACCATTAAAATAATGGAGATGGAATATTTCATCTTTTAACGATTATCCTGTCCCGAACCGTTGTTCGGGAACAGAAACAGCCGGAACATATCGAATGCTCCGGCTGGATAAATAAGGGGCAGGAAGTATTTTTCTACATTTTCATTCCCTGATGGTGCGAAGTTTCCCGCTGCATATCCGGCCTCACGACGAGGACATGGCTGCGGATAAAATCGTCCGAATCGGTATCCGTACCGCGTCTGACTACCTCCTGCTGCACGCCGTCGGTCTGTTCCTGCCCGGCTTCGGGGGTAGGCGGTGCGAGCGTAAGCTGTATTTTCCGCTCCAACGCCGCAACCTCCGCTTTCAGCGCCTTCAACTCGTCCTCCTTCTTCCATACGCCGCCGACCGTTTCCTGTAAAATCGGAATGTCCCGCTCGTAGGTTACGTTCTGCGCCTTGTACTGCTCCACGAGTTTGGGTATGCGTTCCAGCGCGTTCAGGAAGTTCATCGACGCGGCTTTGGTGTCGGCCATCGCTATCTGCCCGTTGTTGTAGGTGTACTTGAACGCTCCCTCCACGAAGAAACGGTTCAATTTTACCTCCTTGCCGTCTTTCAGGACGGGTTCGGTCTTTACGAGCAGCGGAAAGCCGTACAACTCGCCGATACGCACGTACTCGCCGCCCGTCGTGGCGTTTCTGGCGATCTCCTGCAAGCGTGTCCCGACGCTCTTGTGGTCGGTCGCCTCCAACCCGTCGAGCCGCACGGCGTTGAGCCTGTTCCCCTCCTTGTCGGTCTGTACCCGCGCGAGGAACGCCTCATAGTCGGCGGTCATCTTGACGATGCAGTCGTTGTTATGCGCGAGCTTCTTGGTGTAGTCCTCCAATTTCCACGAGGAGGCGCTCTTGGCTTTGTAAAATGTCTTGCGCTCGCTCTCCAACGCCGCGACCTTCTTTTCCAGACGGGCTTTGTCGAGCAAATCCGTGTTCCCTGAAAGAATAGCCATGTATTCGGAGAAGTTCATGCCCGACTTCTCGTCCATTGCCCCCTCGTCGATGGTACGCGCACCCATCGCGCCGCTTTTGAGCTGCGAGATGAAGGTTTGCTTGCAGTGCAGCAGGTTGAACTTGTAGCTGTCGAGCGACTTCTCCACCGCATAGATAATCACATCCACCTTGCCGCCCGCGAACAGCTTGGCTACCTCGTTGCCTTTTCGCACGGCACGCCCGTCGCGCTGCGCGAGGTCGGAGGGTCGCCACGGCGTGTCGAGATGATGCACCGCCACCGCCCGTTTCTGCGCGTTTACGCCCGTTCCGAGCATGGAGGTCGAGCCGAAAATCACCCGCACCTTTCCCTCGTTCATCGCGTCGATGACGGCCTTGCGAGCCTTTTCGTTCTTGCACTCCTGAATGAAGCGTATCTCCGACGAGGGTATGCCGTAATCCTCCACCAGCTTGCGTTTGATCTCGCTGTACACGTTCCACTGCCCCGGCTGGAACGTCCCCAAATCCGAGAAGACGAACTGCGTGCCTTTCTGCGCGTCGTATTTGTGGTAATACTCCGCAATCATTTTCGCGCAGTGGCTCGCCTTGTTGTCGGAGTGGTCTTCGTACAGGTCGGGGTCGATAAGCCGCATGTCGAGTGCCATTTTGCGGGCGTAGTCCGTTGCGATCAGCATCTTGGCCTTTTCTTCGGTGTCCGAGAGCTTGTCGCGTCCGAGTATCGTGGCGTCGCCCGACTGCGCGAACTGCATCAGCTTCTCGATGAACTCCTCCTGCTGCGGCGTGGGCGGGATATTGTGCAGTATCTCGTTTTTCTGCGGCCTGTCCACGCCCACGTCCTCCGCCGTGCGGTAGTCCGTGATCTCGTTGTAGAACTGCGCCAGCTCCGGCACTTTGATAAAGTAGCGGAAGCGTTCTTTCTGCACGATGTTGTTCGTTACCGAAAACTCGAAGTCCGTCGTTTTCTTGGCGAAGATGGCCGCCCATGCGTCGAACGAATTGATGTTCTGCCGCTCCAATTCCTTCGGACGCAGGTATTTGAACAGCAGGTACAGTTCCGTCAGCGAGTTGCTTATGGTCGTACCGGAGAGGAACGTCGCGCCCAAATCCTTTCCCGTCCGCTCCTGAATGGTGCGGATGGCGTAAAGCATGTTGAGCGCCTTCTGGCTGCCGTCCTGATTGCCCAGCCCCGCCACGCGGTCGTGGCGCGTGTTGAACATCAGGTTCTTGAACTGGTGGCACAAATCCAAAATTTCGGATTTATCACATTATCAGAACTTTTATGAGCTTCTTATTAAATCACTTAATTGTTTAGTAATCA